>Ga0206116_1000050_pt1 | contig 224869 bp, 190 predicted proteins | sample 3A1Ametagenome_FD_178000 | JGI IMG/M metagenome (GOLD analysis project Ga0206116, IMG submission 178000) | Enriched microbial communities from leaf-cutter ant dump, University of Wisconsin, Madison, United States - 3A1A | ecosystem: Environmental > Terrestrial > Nest > Insects nest > Nest dump...
TGCTGCGGACGGCATCCCAAGGATTCCCCCGAGACGGCTCACCTGCCGCACGGCCGTGTCTCCCGGGATCGGTTCGTATGTCCGCTGTGCAGCTTCGCATGCGACGCCGACCTGAATGCGGCGCGCAACATCCTGGCCAGGGGCAAGCTGGCCATCAACGACAATGTCGACGACCTGGTCGTCACCGCCGGTGGATCGCCGGTGGCAGCCTGCGGAGCCCTTGGCACTGGCCGGGTCATGAAGCAGGAATCAAAGAAACGTCAGCCAAGCGGCCTTCCAAAAGCCGCGTAACCGACGGAAGCCCCGCCGTTCTCGGCGGGGAGGATCACACCACCCCCCGAGCAGGAGAACAGCGAAGACCAGATCCCGTGCGAGCGACGCACGAAAGATGGCCTGCCATTTGGATACTCGCATCCTTGCTCACCTCGGCATCATCGAAGGTTCATTGGTTGCCATGCCCCGGCGGCTCCCGCTCGCGACCGCCTATGCGGGAACCGGCCGCAGGGCCTGCCTCAGGGCGCCGTAGAGAAGCTCGAAGATCGCGTCGGCCTGGGCGTGCGCGTCTTCCGGGGAGAGCTTCTCCACGTGCCCGGCGAAGGCGGAGGCGTCGAACTTCGCCTTCGGCGACGAGGTCGCGTTCGCCCGGATGGCCCCGACGATCCGGTCGAGGAGCTTGCTCTCGCCGTCGTCGGACGGAACCCCGTCGAAGGCCGGGTTCACGGTGATCCAGTCCCAGTCCACGCGGGCATGCTGGCGGCCGGTCGTCACGTAGACATAGGGGATGCCTCGCCGTTGGCACTCCCCGTGCCAGGCGTTGAGGGCCGGGCGGTCGCCATCCTTGAACACCGTCCAGATCCGGTCCGGGAGATCGGGCGAGCGGGCGAGAGCATCGAGCGCCGGAAGCGTCGCGACCCGATGGCCGAGGTCGGCCAACCGCGCGGCGAAGGCGGCCTGGTCGACGGCGGCGAGGGACGGCATCTCGGCGCCGTCCTCCCGCATGCGGGTCGCGAGCGCGATGCCGGTGCGGCAGCCGCAGGCCGCGGCCAGCGCCTCGGAGAGGTGCGAGGAGCCTACGGTGGGAAGGTCCGCCCGCAGGGAGCGCTTGAAAAAGGCGAGGTTGTCGTTCGTGAGGGCAAGCAGGGCCATCTCGGATCCTTACGCTCGGTCGATGTCCGCCGATTACGCATCGACCGCGTGGGGATCGCGGCGGCTCACGAACCGTCCTCTTTAACCCGGCGGCAAGTCAGGTGGGACAACCGAACGCACGGTAGCAAACAGCCCCGGCCAATGCAATCGCAATGGCCGATCGCCAGCAACCGATGCATGAATTCGATGGGCCGCATCATCCGGCGGAGCGCCGTGGACAGCAGGCTTTCATGATGGCGCCCATAGGGAAGCCACAGGCGACAACGCGGTGTCCCGAGAACCGGGGGCATGTGTGGGACACCGTTCGACCGGGCCAGGTCAGGCGCTTAGAAGCTCCCGCTCTCGAATGTATGCGATGACGGGCAGGAGGCTCTTGGCCTGCGGATTGCCGCGGGGGCCGAACATGCGCATCAAGCTCTTCTCGGGCGTCCCAACGGCATCCGCCAGGGCGTCGAACCCAATGGTCGCGTTGATGTAGTCGCGGACGATGGCCTTGGCCGTCTCGAAGTCATTGTTAAGAAGGCACTCACATGCCTCCTCCACCAGTGCCTTGCGGAACTCCGGATCACGATCGGCACGCGCCTTGATCGTTTCCTTGAAGTCACGGGTTAGTGCCATCGTATCACCTCTTCATCTTCGCTCGCTTGCGAGCCTCTTCGGCCGCCTTCCGGGAAGCCTCAGCTTTCCTGCGCTTGTACTCTGCCCAGAGCCTCTTGGCGTCCTTGATGTCTCCGTCCTGCGTTGTTTTGTCGCCGCCGCCGAGCAGGATCACCAGCTTCGGGCCGTCATAAGCCAGGTAGACCCGATAGCCAGGACCGTAGTTGATCTTGTACTCCAGCACCCCCTCGCCGACGGGTTCCAGCTTTCCGACCTCGCCCCGTTCTATCTTGGCCTGGGCCGTGGCGACCTTGGCTGCGGCCCTCGGTTCCAAGGCGTCGAACCAAATGGCAAAAGGACTCCGGCCGTCCTCATAAAGGTATTCTCGGATCTCGGGCATTCAAGATGGTAACTCTTATGGTACCAATTTCATAACAGGAAGACCGCTCTGGAGCAAGCTCACTCGCCGTCGCAAGGGTCGCTTCCCAGGCAAATTCGACCCTGATGCCGACACGCACGGCCGCTTGCCAGAGCAGAGCTTGACGATGCGGTCTCCCTACGAATACCGTTCACGCCAGCGGCCATTCCGGGGCCGCGCCGCCCGCGCTGGCGAAACCTCCGGGTCCGGGTATCAAGATCATAGGTCGAGTTTCCGGTCGGGGTGCGTCGCGCCACCGAACCGGGCGAGCGGGCAGTTCGGTTCACCAGGCGACGCAGCGTTCCCAACCCGGAGATCTGCATCATGCCCAAGCCCATCGAAGCCCCCCATGTCGCCCGCGCCAAGCGCGTGGCGAAGAAGCTCCAGCGCGCCCTGGAGGAGATCGGAGAGCAAGCTGCGCTGTCCGACTGCCAGGAGGCCGCCGCCCGCATGATGGGATACGGCGACTGGCATGACCTGTCCAAGGCGGGCGGCTTCGCGCTCGCGCCACCCGATGAGGAACTGGCGCCCGATGACCTCGCGCAGCGCCGCGGGCGGCAATTCGATGCCCTGGTCGAGGCGCTTCCGGTTCTCCAGTCGATGGGCGACGACGCGGTAATGGGCATCGTTGTGGCGGTGAAGCCCTCGGCGGCCGCCCCGCCGCGCTCCGTGCTCGAGGCGGCCGAGAGGCGCGAGCTTGCCGCCGACGCGATCATGGAGGGGTTCGAGAGCCTGGGTCCTGAAGGCCCCGCATGCGCGTTCGCCGACCTCGCCCACGAGGCTCTTGGACGGGATCCAGCCGATGCGTGGAGGCTGGCTCGCCTCGCCCTGACCATCGACCCTGAGTGCATCGACGCCCACGAGGTTCTGGGCCTGGTCGTCGATGACCCCGTCGACGCGGTCGCGAGCCATCGGCGTTCTTCCGGGCGCGCCAAGGTCGTCTACGCCGAGGCCCATCGCACGTGGTGCGCCGGGCACCCCTCGGACGATCCGAAGCTCTTCTGGGAATTCATCGGAGCCCGGCCCTACATCCGCGCCCACATGAACCTGGGCCGGGCGCTGGTTCAGGCGGCGGATTGCGGTGCGTTGGAGCGCGGCGCTGCGCTGAAGGAGGCCGAGGCCGTGTTCGGGCATCTCCTGAAGGTGCTGCCGCCGAGGATGTCCCAGGACGCCCTCAGCTGCCGCATGATGGTGCGCATGCAGCGCGGGAACGCGCCGGGCGCCGCCAGGGATGCCGACGCGCAGAAGCGCAGCTGCCAGCGCCATGATGCCGAGATGGATTGCTGGACGGCCTGGACGCTCGCCTGGGCGGCACTCGCCGAGCGCAAGCCGGGCACGGTCGCCATCGCCGAGGCGATCGAGGCGTGCCCCTTCGCCCTCCCGCTACTGCTCGACGGGGGCGAGGAGGTCGACATGCTCGGCAACGACAGGACGGGTCCGAAGGCCGCGGCCAGCTATGTCGCGGAGGCCAGGGGTGCATGGCTGCGCACGCCGGGAGCGCTCGCCGCTCTCGAGCCGTTCCGCGCGGTCGCCATCAGCGCGATCATCGAAGCCAAGCGCCGGTTCGCCGCGAACTGGGGAGCCGCCCTCGCGCTGGACCGTCGGCGGCCGATTCCCCAGGAGTGGAGGATGTAACCTGGGGCGGCATGGTGATGGTGAATGGGGCCTTCATCGCCATTGATGACGAGGGGGCGCCATGTCGTTCAGGCACACCTACGCGCAGACCCGTGATTGCGGTGTTGTAAACATATAGATTGACAAATTGGCCGATTTGTGCATTTATATGTTCATGAGCAAGCCTGCAACCGCGACCAAGACCTTGCCGACCAACGCTGCCCTGGCCCTCAAGTCGCTGGGGGAGCGGCTGCGGATTGCCCGTGAGCGCCGTGGGGAAAGCCTGCGGGCCTGGGCGGTCCGCCTTGATGTTTCGGTCCCGACGCTTCAGAGAATGGAGGGCGGCGATCCGACGGTCGGCATGGGGGTGTACGCGACGGCCATCTGGCTGTGCGGGCGACATGAGGCGCTTGCCGATGTCATGGAACCGGCTGCCGACGCCGGGGCTCAGGAAATCGAGATCATGCGAGCGTCCCGGAGGCGGAAATGAGCGTGCGCGTTGTGTCCAGGATGAAGTCGCTGTGGGTCTGGTAGCTGGCCGACCCGCAGGCGCCGCAGAAGGTCGGTAATGGCTCCCTGATTCCTGGTTCGGTGGGAGATGCTCGTTCGTCTACGAGGATTCCTGGCGGGACGCCTTGTTCTCCCTGTCGCGGATCGGGCCCCACGGACGGAAATGTAACCGATAGGGCGCTTGCCGAGAAGGCACCTATAAGGTACATGCGCTCATGTCACCTATAGGCGTCATGTCGATATGTAGCCCATAGGTGACAAACCTTAGAGTAACCCATGGGTTACAAAGCAGGGCGAACATGCAGCTGATCAGGTCACCCATCGAAATCGGTCAGCTGATCCGGAGCCGCCGCGAGGCCCGCGGGCTGTCGCAAGCCGACCTCGCGAAGAAGTTGGGGGCCAGCCGAAAGTGGGTAATCGAGGCGGAGGGCGGGAAAACAACCGCCGAGATCGGGCGTATCCTCAGGGCGCTGAACGCTTTGGACATCCAGCTTTTCGTTCTGGACGAGAACGAGCCACAAACCGTGGCGAGTGCCGATGACATCCCGGACGTGCTCGATGTTCTGGCTGCTTACGGGAGAAAGAAAAACGGCCCTATCGGTCCTTGAACTCGGCGGAAGGGAGGACAAGCCCGGCTCCCGTGACCATCGGGCGTTATTGATGGGACGACTCAGATGCGGCCACCGCGCTTCCAAGACTTGAATTCCCGCTGGGGCTTCCTGTTTGCCCTCCTCATGCTCCCTGTGATTTTTGGCATGGCACGCCTCCTTGCTCAGCAGGGGGAAGGTTCCCAGACGGCCGCGGCCATCGCCTCCCTGTCCGTCTCGGCAGCTTGGCTCGCGGGATGGAAGTCCCGATCAATGGCGTTCGTCGCCGGGGAGCATGGCGGCCTCTTGCGTTGGTTCAAAAGCCTGGCCCGGCGCTGGCTGGTCGCCTCCGGAGTCCTGTTCGCCCTGTTCATGCTCACCGCAGGGGCGTGGCAGGCGTATCTCCTGGTCTACGAGGGAGAGACGTTCACGCATTTGGTGGCCACGACGGTTGCCGGTCTATACCTTGCGGGTGGCTGCGGAACGCTGCTGACCGGGACGCGGATCGCGGGCAGTCATCATTTGCAGACCCTGGCGGCCAGCCGGAAGGTTGCGGTCGCCGCGATGCCATGGCCCGGCAAGCTGCTGGCACCGTTGTTCAGCGTGAGCGCCGGGATGCTCGACTGGTACCTTTGGCACGTCGACATGGCCAAGCCGTTCCTGGGCCGTCGATGGGCACATGCTGGCGCGACAATCACCTTTGTGGTCCTGCTTGGAGCGCCCGCCGTCATCCTGATTCCGTCTCTCGTCGCGGCAATCGCGAGCCGGTCCTGAACAAATTGTCCCAGCACTCTAGCTTCCCAGGGGAGCGTCTGTCTGGCGATCGTGGGCCAGCGTGATCCATGCTTGAGGACGGCGGCCAGAAGCTGCCCGGTTCCGGCAGAATGGAGACCATGATGGCACACGTCGCTTCGTCCATACCCGACCCAGAGATGACGGACGAGGAGTGGGCTGCCCTTCCGCCCGTCTACGAAGTCCCGCAAACGGTCGAGCGGGCGTTGAGCTCGTTGCGACACTCAAGGCATGAAACCCGCAACTGCCGGGCATTGTCGCGGGCGCTGGAAGTGTTTGGGGAACTCGTCGAAAAGGACGGCACCTCTGAGCAGGTCGCCGAGATGGGCGAAATGCGTCAGTGGCTTGCGGAAGCCATCGCCTATGAGGAACTGAATGGACCTTTTAGCCTCCTCAACTGGGACCATCCCACCGAGACCTGGGTCGAGAAGGCGCTTGCCTTTCGCGGGGAGGCAACTCGCAGAGAGGAACTAGCCGCCTGGCGGACGGCGCACGGCCTTGCTTGAGGCCGCCTGGATGGCTTCATCTACAGTCTGGAACCATCCTGGCAGCAAGCCGCGATCATCCTTGACGACGAAGCCGTTTCGCCGCGACGAACCCCGGCGGGAATCCCGATAGGAAGCATGGACTGTCGGCACGCCGGTCCCCGGCTGGAGCCGCACCTCGGCAGGAACGTCTGCGCGACAACACCGCCCGCAAGAGCGAGGACGCCATGAAGATCATCGCCTGCGAGGTCGGCGAGAACGAGCGGCTGTACCCGAAAACAAGGGGAATAACCCGGCAGAGATGTGCCGCCGGTCAGGGGGAGGGTGTCGATGCTCCGGGGGAGATCCGCTACGGAACCACCTCGAGGACGTTTAAGATAACATAGAGTCCTTGCGCGTCATGCACGCGCCAATTGCAGATCCTCTGCAAATCCGATAGTGGTGGCTCCGACTGATCAAGCTCGTGGGAACTGCGCCACCGCCCCGCTTCTGGTTGCGTCGGACCGCACACCGAGCGACAGCCAGATTGAGGTTACCCCGGAAGGGTCTCGCACATTTATGTGCGATTTTTGTTGTGCAACATGCCTGGATGAGATTATATGACTGGAGCGGATTTCATCGCCAAGATCGAGCAGCTTGGCAAGTTACGCGGGATAGATGTTCGATTTGACTCTCGCGAAGGCAAAGGCAGCCACGGACGGCTTTACTACGGCACAGCCTTCACGACCGTGAAGGACCGCAAGAAAGAGACGGGTCCGGGGCTGCTGATTTCCATGCTTGACGATCTTGGCCTGACGAAGGCGGACATAAGGGGGCTGTGAAATGCGGTTTGAATATCCCTATACCCTGACGAAGGACGAAGAGGGATTCTGGCTGGCAAAGTGCCCGGATATTCGCGGCGCGGCAACAGACGACAAGGATCCTGCCGTAGCGGTGGTCGAACTGAGGGACGCGCTGGTGGCTGCGCTCGGTGCGTACATTGAGGATGACCTCGATTTGCCATCGCCGTCCACCCCCAGCATTCCCGGTCAGACTATCGCTCTGGAACCGCTACACGCGGCAAAACTGGCGCTCTATATGGCTAAGCGTCGGCATGGCATCACGAACACGGAGATGTCACGCCGCTTGGGGAACATTGGGGAAAATTCAGTTCGTCGCATGCTCGACTTGGACCACAAGTCCCATATCGGGGCAATCCAAGACGCTCTGAAGACGCTGGGGCGGCGGCTCGTGATTGAGGAAGTTCCTGACGAGCAACGAGTTTACGCCTGATCGGCATGAACCTTCTTTTCGGAAAAAGAGGGAACCATGAAAGCGCTCGTTGAATTCCGTGACGTTGCGGACCGGATGGAAACGAAGTCGGTTTCTAACGAACGTGATCCGGCCCGTCTGGCTTCGGCCTTCAGGGCCTTGAAGCTAGGCATGAGCGCTGAACGCGCGGAGCGCGCCTTCAAGGTCACTCTTACAATGGCAGAAAAGCGTCAGTACGCGCATGAGTATTCTGACGTTCGTCAGTGGGCTTAATCGCTAGCACCAAGTAAAATTTGAATGCAGCCCACCTTGTGGGCTGCATTTTCTATATCATTACTGCCACGTGCCTATCGTGGGGAGGCAAATCGCAGAGAGGAACTGGCCGCCTGGCGGACGGCGCATGGCCTTGCTTGATGAACAACTTGCGCGCATCGTTCCAGGATTCCACGCCTCTAGTGGCTTTCGTCGGGGCTGAGGTAATCCTCGATGGTGCTGGCGAACGGACCATCGGGAACCGCCTCAGATCGTGAAAGGCGAATATTCATAGGGTGATCCGGCTTCATCAAACTTCCGATACCGTGTAGGCGCTCGAAAGCTCTGGCTTCGGCTAGACAGGAACGTAGCCTTTGGATCTCTGAAAGGCTCTCTGTATCGCCTTTGTCCTTACAAAGAACTTCCAGCTTGGGGCCGCTGACACGGAGAATGTTGAAGACAATGCCCCAGTTGCCAGCCTCTTCAGCTTCCAACAGGGTCGACATGAACATCGCAAGCCCGTCCAGCTTGCGCACCGGTCGGACACACCCGCCCGCTTCTCTACTGATCGGCTCGGCCTGCATCACCCTCTCCAACGATACCCCGGCCGCAGCGGCAAGGTCTCACGTTCCATCATGGATCGGCTGACCGGCCGCAGAGAAGATCTTTGGCTTCGCCATTCTTTGCCCAGGCTGGATGCTCATCTGGCCACATGCTTCCGTCTTCGTGATCCACGACGGATAGAGCGATGTCTGACCCCCAAGGCGCCCACACGCGAAACACAAATGCCTGTGCTCAAGCTGAAGGTCCGGCCGCTCGCCTCCGTGGAATCCGCCTTTGGCACTATCATCCCGACCTCCGGCGGCACGCTTCCTTGGATCCCAAACAGACTTGAACCCCGCGTTCCCGTCCAACACCCTGGCGCTCCTCCCGCCGGTGCACGCGAGAATTGCAGCCACCTGGAAAATCCGATAGGGGTATCCGGACCGCAATCCGAGAGTGAGTATCGGTTTTGGCTGCTTCCCGTGACGTCGCTTCCGCCCAGGCCACGCTGAATTACTGGATGGACGTCGAGGCGCTCACGCCACCGCTGATCGAGAAGGAGGACGGCCAGGACCGCAACGTCCGGACCCACGGCGTTTCCGACAGGTCGGCCCCGGTCGACTGGACGATGGGGCAGCAGGATCCCCGCAAGCTCCAGAGGGTCTCCAACGTGGCGCGGGTCTGCCTGTTCAACACGGGCTCGACCGCCGCGGCCATCGCGGAAGCCATGGGCGTCGAGCCGGACGCGATCGTCGACGGCAACGGCCAGGGCCGCGACGCCTTCCTCGCCGCCTTCTCCGTCGGGACGGACGGCAGGCCGCTCAAGGGCAGCCTGAACGTGACGCACTTCGCCATGCGCTTCGAGGCGCTCGACAACGGGCCGCAGCCGCAGAGCCACTACAGCCAGCGGCAGGACGAGCTCGGCGAGGCGTTCGACGCCGCCTGGGCCGCGGAGGGAAGCGCGCCGCTGGACAACGCCGGGCTGCGCGCGGTCGGCGAGTGGGTCGCCGGGATGCTCAAGCGGACCCCACCGCTCTCCATGGCCAGGGCGGCGGCGACCCATGCCTCGGTGACCCAGCGCCTGCGCCGCGACGGCGACGATTCCGGCGGCGTCATCGACAGCTTCGTCTACCCCGACCTGCACCGCGTCTCCGAGGCCGTGCGCGGCGGGCGATGGTCGGCCGCGCTGGCCGAGTACCTCGACCCCCGCGACCTCGACGAGGCCGACCGGCGCGACGCCGACCGCCACGAGACCATCGCCGCCGTCACCGGCGTCGACGCCCTGCCCCTCGGCAAGTGGCCGTCGCGCGGCCGCGGCGGCCACCCGCTGGTGCTGCGCCAGCAGATGGCCGTGAACGGCGCGCTCGCCATGGCCGACGGCGGCCTGTTCAGCGTGAACGGCCCGCCGGGGACCGGCAAGAGCACCCTGCTGCGCGATGTCATCGGTGCCGTCTTCGTCGACCGCGCTGCCGCCATGTGCGGCTTCGCCAAGCCCGCCGACGCCTTCCGCAAGATGCAGCCCATCGTCGTCGGGCGCCGGGCCGCGCCTGTCTGGGAACTGGACGCCAAGCTGTCCGACCACGGCATCCTGGTCTGCTCCAGCAACAACACCGCCGTCGAAAATATCACCAAGGAACTCCCCGACGTCGCCTCGATAGCCGAATCCCACCGGAGCGACCCGCAGGCGCTGGCCCGCCTCGCGTTCTTCAAGGAGGTGGCGCAGGACCTCGCCCCCAAGGGACAGGAGGTCTGGGGCCTTGCCTCGGCTGCGCTGGGCAACGCCACCAACCGCTCCGCCTTCGTCGGCCGGTACTGGCCCTCCGACGACACCTCGCGCACCGAGACCATGAAGGACGCCCGCATCACCTGGATGGCCGAGCCCAAGCCGATGAAGAACGGCGGCAGGTTCGTGTTCGCCTACGCGATGGCCGAGGGCGAGAAGCACTCCGTGAAGGCGTTCGGCAAGATCGCCGAGGAACTCACAGCCCTGTGGGCCGAGCGCGGCGAGAACCGAAGCATCATCGTGACGCTGGTCGGGACGCGCGAGGAGTCCGAGTTCATCCGCAAGGGCTCCGACGAGGTGGAGACCGAGCGCTTCCTCCAGGTGGTCGCGGTCAACCCGCCGCCCGAGGTGACGGCCAACGTGCGCGACACCATTCAGGGGCCGTGCGCCCGCATGGACTGGGACCGCACTGTCGCGGCCTTCCGGGCGGCGGAGGAACGGGTCGCCCGCCTAGTGGAGGCAACCCGCGACCTGGCCGAGGCCCCCGCCGGGATCGCGCGGGCCACCCGCGACGGCGAGGCGGCCGCGGCCGATCTGGAGCGCGCCGGGGCGGCCGCGGCGGCGGCCGGGAGCGCGGCGGAGGAGTCGGGCCAGCGGCGGGAGCGGGCGGACCGGGACCGGCAGGCGGCCCTCCAGCGCTCCACGCTCGCCCTGGCCGACAGGCCCGGCTTCCTCGCCCGCCTGTTCGGCACCTCGGCGGCCAAGGAATGGAAGGCGCGGATCGCGGCGCTGCGCCTCGAGGTCGAGGCGGCCGAGCGGACCTGCCGGGAGGCCGAGGCGGAGTTCCGGCGGCTGTCCGACGAGGGCAAGGCGGCCGAGGCCGCGCGGGCGCGGGCCGGGAGCAGGCGCAACGAGGCGGCCGCCGCCCTGACGGTGGCGCGGGAGCGGCTGCGCGCCGCCAAGGCCCGCTTCGCGCGCGAGCCGCTGTCCCTCGCCGCCGCGTTCGAGATGGAGCGCCAAGACCGCGAGCAGGCGGCGGTGTGGGTGAGCGAGGAGCTCGACCTCGCCCGCGAGGAGCTCTTCGCGGCGGCGGTGCAGGTCCACCTCGCCTTCCTCGGCGGGGCCAGCGGCCGGGTGGTGGACAACCTGCGGCTCTTCGCCGATCTGCTGCGCGCCGACCGCGACGTGGCCGCCGCGCGCCCCCGCATAGCCCGGCACCTGTGGAACACCTTCTTCATGACGGTGCCGGTCATCTCCAGCACCTTCGCCTCGGTCGGCCGCATGTTCGCCGACGACTTCGGCCCCGGCGAGCTCGGGTGGCTGCTCATCGACGAGGCGGGCCAGGCGACGCCCCAGGCCGCCGTCGGCGCCATCTGGCGGGCTAGGCGGGCCGTCGTGGTCGGCGACCCGAAGCAGGTCGAACCTGTCGTCACCCTGCCCGGCAACGTGTCGGCGCTCCTCTACCGGCAGCACAAGGTGTCCAACATCGGCTTCGACGTGCGGGTCGGTTCGGTGCAGACCGTCTCGGACCGCCGCAACCCTCTCGGGGCCTACATCGGCGGCCCGGACGGCGCGTGGGTCGGCTGCCCGCTGCGGGTCCACCGGCGCTGCCATGACCCGATGTTCTCGATCAGCAACGCGATCTCCTACGCGGGCACCATGGTGCTTGGCAAGCCGTCGCTGGACACCGGCGGGTGGCGCGGCGAGATCCCCGACTTCGGCCCCGGCGGCCACCCGAGCGCCTGGTTCGACCTGCGCCTGCCCAGCCCGTCGGACGGCAACTGGGTGCCCGGCCAGGGCGAGTACGCGATGCGCATGCTGGAGCGCATGGTCGAGCAGCGGGCGCTCGCCGGGAAGCTCGTCGACGCGAAGGGCAAGTCCCTGCGCGGGCGCTACCTGCGCGACGGCGGCATGCCCGAGGCGTTCGTGATCACGCCGTTCCGCACGGTCGCCAGCGCCATGCGCGCAATGGTCCTGTCGCGTGCCGAGGCGTTCCGTAGGCTCGATCCCTCCATCGACGCCGAGGCGGTGAAGGCGTGGGCGAAGAGGCATGTCGGCACCGTGCACACCTTCCAGGGCAAGGAATCGGAGACGGTCATCCTGCTGCTCGGCGGGAGCGCCGCTCGCCAGGGAGCGGTGGCGTGGGCAGGCAAGACGCCGAACATCCTGAACGTGGCCGCGACGCGGGCGAAGTCCTCGCTTTACGTGGTGGGCGACCTCGGCCTGTGGGGCGGCGGCGGGGTGTTCCGCGAGGCGGCCCAGCGCCTGGAGGTCGTCCCCGTCCCGGACTTCGTCGCCCTGGCGCCGGACCCCGATCGCGTGGAGCGGGTGGACACCCTGGACGGCCACCTCCGGCTGCTGGCCGACGCCTTCGGCCGGGCCAGGCGCCGGGTGGCGATCTCGTCGCCCTACCTTACCGAGCGGGCCATCCAGGACGGCCGGTGCGACGTCCCGGCCCTGATCCGGCAGGCGGTCGCGCGCGGCGTCCAGGTCACCGTCTACGTGGACCCGGAGCAGAACAAGGAGGACGGCCCGGACAGGAGCCGCCGCCTCAAGGCGACCTACCTGCGCGCGGCCGACATGCTGGCCGCCGCCGGGGCCGAGGTGGCTCCCGTGAAGCGGGTGCATGCCAAGACGCTGTGCGTGGACGACGCGGAGATCATCGAGGGATCCTTCAACTGGCTGAGCGCCGCCCGCGACGAGGGCAGCGCCTACCAGCGGCTCGAGGCGTCCTTCCGCTACACAGGGCGCGACGCGGGGCGGTTCGTCGGCAAGGCCGTGGAGAAGCTGGAGGCAGCGCGGATGCCGAGGGCGGCGTAGAGCGGCAACATAGATGCCTCGTCCGATCCGACGAAAGGCAAGTCGCGCGTTACAAGCCTTGATTTACGCATGATGACTGCTTCGGCCGTACAAGCATATTGCTGCCTAAACTGGAGTTACCAATGGCTGATATTTTGACCGGCGACGCACTTTCTAAGGCAATATCAGGTATAATGGAGGAACGCCCCGTACGGTGCGCCGTTGCGTTTTGGGGGCAAGGCGCGGACAAGCTCTTCGCGTCCATGCAGTTATGCAGCCAAATCCAAATTGTCTGCAATCTCCTGGCTGGCGGCACAAATCCAAATGTAATTGAAAAATTACAGCGGGCTGGGGTCCGTATTCGGCAAGCTGACAGGCTGCATGCCAAGGTATATATAGGAAATAAGCAAGCTATCATAACATCGGCTAACGCATCAGCAAATGGGCTTGGCCTTGAAGGCGCTGAGCAGAGCTACTGGACTGAAGCCGGGGTTGCCGTTGATGTGAATAGAAGTATTGATACATGGTTCGAAACCCTCTGGGAGGAATCTCGTGAGATCGGTGAGGACGACATAAAAAAGGCTAAATCAAAATGGAAGGATCGCCAACGCACGAAGCCGACAATCGGATCGTTTCGATTTTTCGATCCAGAGAATGATTCTCTCCCTTTGCTAACGTGGTGGTCAGATTATAACCCCGAATTGCAAGAGAATAATATTATTGAGCAAGTCGGACCTGATTATCAGAGCATTATGGATGGGGCAATTGATATCGAAGGTAAAGAAGATGAGAGCATTATAATTAATTCCTGTATGCTTGCGTGGAGAAGAAACCGAGACAGCCTACCAAGCCGTAAACACCCGCTTGAATGGTGGTTTTTCAGCAATAGGGTTGTTCGTAACGCACACAGGGCTCCGTGGGAAAGCCACCTTCGGGATGTCGTTATCAGAGACACCACCAAACGGACAGGGCCGTTCGATCTAAACGATAGGATTTTCAAAGAAGCCCTGAGGGATGTATTAGAGCGTGATGCGTTTAAGACCTTCCGCACTGATGAATACGAGGGAAGCTGGTTTTACCCAAGAATTGCAGAAATGAAGAATTTGTGGCGCGCATTACATGAAGAATATTGTAAAAGGATATAGAGTCAATTTTGGCCAACCCTATGGCGCTTCTTCTCATACCGAGGCGGCTGGCTCTCCGATCAGCAAGGCCCCCAGTCGATGGAAGGTCGCCAAGACCATTGCAGCAATCTTGTCGATGCCGACACATCTTTAGGTTGCCAACGCCTCACAGGCATTGGCAACCTCGCCTGCGCCGAGTGGCCTGCTGCTGATCGCGGCGAAGAGCCGTCCAGTGCCAAGTCATTCTGGCCGCCCGCCGTGCGGGGCAAACCCGTGCCGAAGGGTTTCGACTACTTGGCCTTAAGGATGATGAGCGCGATCAGATCGTAGCCAGCAGGCCTGAGGAAGAGGAAATCGCCGAGTTCGAGGCCAGAGCCTGATACCCTGCCGGTGTGCTACCAGTAGAGGCCGGAGCAGCGCCATGACCGAAGCCAGAAAGATCCGGCTGGCCTTGATGTCCGACCTCCACAACGAGTTCGAGGCACCGCCGGGTCCTGCAAGGCCGACGGCGGCGTGGATGGAGTTGCATGAAAGCCGAACCAGCATTCCCGGACATCCGGAGGTTGGTCCTTTGCTCGACAGCCTTCTTGGAGAAGGCATCGATCTTGTTGTCCTGGCTGGGGATATTGACATCGGTGCACGGAGCATCGAGTACGCCAAGAGGGTTTCCCTGTTTCTTGGCGCGAAGGTCATCTGCGTGGCCGGTAATCATGAAGGGTACGATGGCCGTGATTTTGACCTCCTGATCCCGGAGATGCGGGCCGCCGCGCGAGCGACCAATGGCTGGGTGACCTTCCTGGAGAACGAAACCGGCGCTTTCGGCTTTGACGGTCGCCGCCTGCATGTCCTTGGGTGCACCCTGTGGACGGATTACGAAGCCAACGGAGAGTCGACAGGGGAAATCTCGCAGGCGATGAGGCACGCGGCCGACGGCTTGAACGACCATCGCCGCATTTTCCTCCGCGGCCGCCTACTGACACCAGCGATCGCCAGAGAGATGAACCTGGAAAGCCGTTCCTGGCTCGCGACCGAGGTTGAGCGCATCCGTGGCGAAGAAGGTGACGACGCCGAAATCCTGATCGTCACCCACCACGCGCCAGTCCTGGAGGGCAGCGGACCGCAACACATCGGGGGTCGGCTCACCCCGGCCTTCGTGAGCGACATGACCGAGGAAATCACCGCTTGGCAGCCGATGGCATGGATTTTCGGCCACACACATCACAGCCTCGATATTCAGATTGGCTCCACCCGAGTCATGTCGGCACAACGTGGCTATGTGTGCATCGAGCCGGAAGCCGAGGGCTTCACGCCCAAGGTCATCGAACTTTGAGGACCGGCTCCGACGCAGACGATTCATTGACCGCAGCCAGGGCAAGCCGGGCCATCGCCAGCGCGCCTTGGCGCGAGCGGGCGGCGGCGATGAAGCGGTTCAGGTGGCAGAACACGGCGTCCGGCACCCCGGACACGCGGACGAGTTCGGCGTCGCGCAAGCCCGCCCATGCCTCAGGCAGCGGCAGCTTCTGGGCGAAGCTGCCCGGCTCCGGCGGCATGCAGCCGACCATCCAGGCATCGCCGCCCTTGTCCGGATAGACGGCAAACAGCACCGGCAGGTCTGCGTCATGCGCCGGTCCCTGCCAGGGCATGCCGCGGTCGAGCTCCAGCACGCGCGGGTCGGCCGAACGGGCATGCGCCTCCAGCACGATGTCGCGGGCAGCGATGCGGGCGCGGATCTGCTCGACGCGGCCGTCCAGGAAGGCGCCCGCGATCTCGGCGGCCCGGGCGAAGCGCTCGTCCTCGGCCAGAGCCCGGTCGATCACGTCGGCATCCCAGGGCAGGTTCAGGACCTCGACCAAGGACGGCAGAGCCATCTCGTCGGCGATCCGGGCCGCCCGGTCGAGGCCCTCGTCGCCGAAGTCAGGGACCGGGCGCTGGCCGTTGTCGGCGAGGTCGACGAGGCGGACTACCTGCTCGTCCATTTCCGTCCAGACCCGCTCAACGACATCCTCGCCGCCGCGTCCCGCCAGAATGGCGCGCACCGCGTCACGGCCGTAGGCGGCCCACAGCAGGCCCGCTGAGGAGTAGGGCGAGCAGTCGGGACGCACCGGGGCACCGCGCTGGTGGTGGTCGAAGCGCCCCCGCGCGGGGTCGAAGACTCCACCGACATCCCAGACTATGTCGGCGGCCTCGATAACGCTCTGGTCGCGGGTACGCATCAGCCTGGAGGTGGCCAGCGCTTCGGGCGGCAGAGCCCGGCGCAGGATGGCGTAGCCCAGCACCTCGTCGCAGTGAAAAGAACCGCCGTGGGTGGCGAGCCGAAGTCCATTGGTCATGTTTTCTTCTACCATCCGAGTTCTCAGGATGGCTCAACGAATTTGCGTGCTTCGAACCCGATGTAGTCGATGCTGCGGATACCACCGAAGCCCGCTCCGCCGCCGACCGGGTGTTCTTGCTGGCATCCTTCATCGTCAGCCCCTTGAATTGACTCCATATCGACTTCCTATGGGGGCCGTGGGACACCCTACCCTGCCGCCGGTGAAACTAGCGTGGCGATGGCCCTCAGGACAGCGATAGAAGCGGCTGGGAAAGCTGCAACGTCACCACCCCACCCGCTGCCGCCCCTCGGCCGTGTCCCAGGTGGCCGCCCAGATCCTCGGCGCCGCCTGGAGCGCAAGCAGAGCCTCGGAGGCATCCCGCAGGGCCGCCCCGAGGACGTCGGCGCCGCAGTAGGGCTTCATGCGGCTCATCAGCTGCTGTGACGCCTCAAGCCACCTCTGGCGAAACTGACCTTCCCAAAGAACGCCCTCGTCCTCCGCCTGCTTGCACAGCTGCGCAGCCGTGGCTCGCAGGGCCGCCTCGATCTTCGCGGGCGTCATCCTCAGGGCGTTCGAGGTGAAGGTCAGCCGCGTGGTGCCCCAGAGCTCAAGGTCGACCTCGTGGCCGCGCCCGGACCATGATCGGGTTCCGACGCACCGGAGCTCGCCGTCCTCCAGCCGCCTGAGCAGGCCGACGACATCAGCATAGGGGGACGTCTTCGAGGGTGGCGCTGCGGCCGCAACCGGCCTGAGCCTGCTCGCGAGCTTGATGACTTTGCCCATGGCTACCTCCCTTGGCCCCAGATACCGATGCCACATCGTGCCCCGGGACCGGCCCTCACTCCATTGGAAATTCATGGGCGCACACACTTGAAGCGATCATCACCCAGGCAATTGATCGCATCAGGAGAGTCATCAGGATATGAGCACCAGGCGCACCCTCCAACCGGCCACGGGACTGCGCCCCCGCCCGGCGGCTCAGCGTGCCTCCGAGAAGCCGCCGGAAGAACCGCTTCAGATGCGGGCTGTTCATGACGGGCACAGCCTCAGCTTGGCAACCATCCCCGCGCGGACCGGAAGCACCGTCAGGGACGGCCGCATCATCCTATGGCCAGATGCAGCGCCTGACCTGATAAGGCATCGTCCTCAGCGGCACCATTTTTTCGGCAGTTTTCTTCTGTATCAATAACTTGCAGGAAAAATGAACCCCAGAATGAAAGAAATAATATGGAGTCAGGGCTGCTGGTGCCGGTCAGCTGACCATCCCTTGTGGCGGGGGACAGAAAGCATGGTGGCGGCTGTCAGCCAAGCGGGGTGCGGATACAACCTGCTGAACTGTACATCCCTCAGCCGAGCCGGTTATGGACAAGTAGCGGCCGGGCCGTCCTCGGAGCAGATTTTTGAGTAGGTTTCCTTACAGGCCAGAGGCTTAGCCGACAAATGAGGGCCAGATAGTAAGATATTTGGCAGGCCATCCATGGCTGCGGGTCTTCATCGGCCCTCGGCGCGCCTAATGGCGCCTCGCACCTCACCGACTGGCACGCATCCCGACAGGAGGTTGCTCCTCATCCGCCGGTCTGCCGTGGGTAGTGGGGCTTGCTCCTGCCCAGGGCAGGCGGTGAAGCATTTTTTCAGCAGTTTCCATTTTTTCCAATGGCTTATCCGACGTTCAAGCCCCAGATATAAAGGAAATTAGAGATCGGACTTCGGATGCGGTTCAGCCCAGGCTACGTGCCCGGCAGCCGAGCCTGCCGTCGATCCGGCGGCTCACCAGAACCGCAGCCGAGCCTGCTCACCGTCACCGGCTTCCCATTCACGGTGGTCGGCTGCACCGTCCTTCACCCCGGCCGGATCTACCCCGGCGGGCCGACGGCATCAGGGCGGCCTACCCTGTCGGCGCGGGAGGCAGGCACTGCCGACTAATTTCTTTTATTCTGGGGTTCATTTTTCCGGCAAACCTTTGAAATATAACAATTCACCTAGAAAAATGGCTCACGGGTGATCCTCGGATACGGAAAGCCCCCTGACCGGCTGCACCCGCCAATCCGGGTTACGTTGGCCAAGCGCCCGATCCACGGGAACCTTGCGGGACAGGACCGGCGTGCAGGACACTTGAGGAGGTGAACCTCAGGGCCGACCCATGGCACGTCGACACAGCATCGCCCCTCCCCGGAAGAACACCGATCACCGCGGTGTCGTCGCTAAGGCGCGCGGACGGGCCGAGGACTGGGAGAACGGTGTCGGCGTCGTCGCCCCGCTCGACCTGGACTCCAGCCTCGACCGGCCGGGCATGGACCTGGAAGCCTGGGCCGTTTACACGACGGCCGCTGCCTACTGGTCGGCCGGTCACGGGGAGATCCGGCTGGGCGCACTCGCACGGTCGGCCGGTCTGCCCAAGAAAGCTGTCGAGGGCGCCCTGCGCCGAGCCGGTGGCCAGGCGTTGGCCGACGGGGGCGAGCTCTCGGCGAAGCGCCTGCCGAAGCGGGTGGCGTTCATCTATGAACTGGACGACGGCATCGTCCGGCTGCACCGCGCGCTGACGGCATGGCGCGACCAGGGGATCTACGTGCTCATGCCCGTGGACGTCGCCCGGTCGGCGCCTTCGGCCCCGGCGCTGAGGCTGCTCATCGCGACGAAGGGCGTGGCCGTCCGACGTGACGAGAACGCTCTGCGGTCGTGGCCGAGGGAGAAGCTGCGTATCATCCTCGGCCTGCCTCCCGCAGCCGACGTTGACACCGTCGTTGCGAATGCCCTGCCATGGGTGCACGACCATCTCGGCGCGGATCACCATGTCGCCGTCGACTTCGAAGACGGTCGGCTCACGGTCGCGGCCGAACCGGCCGTGCGCACCGCCGCAAGCCTGCTGGCGGATGGGTTCGACCCGCTCGCACACCGGGCACGCTATGCCGGGAAGGACGTGCTGCGCGGGCTGGCCGTGTTCGACGGCCCGGCCGACGGCAAGCGCATGGTCCTGCCCGGCCTGTGGGTTCATCGCGCGGTGACCTACCTGGCTAGGGTCGGCGCGTCCGTCACTCCCGAGCAGCTGAGGGGCCAATGGCTCGTTCACGAGCATGCCGCCCGCCAGGGCGTCAGCACCCCGTTGGCAATTGAGGCCGACCTCTCGACGGGAGTTCGCGCCTCCTTCTCCGCCTTCGTCGGTGCCGTCGCCCGCGTGGCGGCCGAAGGGAAGACCTGGAGCCTGAGCAGTGCCGACGTCGAACTCGCCGAGGCTGCGCGTCTGCGCCGGTGGCTCCTGCGAGACGGCTCGACCAATCACGTACACGCCTGGGCCACCAACGGCCGGGTCATGACGGCGGCCATGTGGTGGAAGCACGTACGTTCGTTCTCCTCGGCACGCCTGCATGCCGAGCAAGCCTCCCTGTGGCACGTCGGCCAGCCGCTACCGCCCGATCTCCCAATGCCTGCCATTGGCACAGGGGTGCTGGTCGACGCGGACCTTATCGTCCCGGCTCCGTCGTCGAGGCCGATGGGGTTCGAGCGCGTCGACGCGGCCGACATCGAGCGCGCCCTGGCCAGCATGGTTTCCGAGGAATCCGGCGAGATGGACCGTGCGCTCGCGCGGCTCGCAGGAGCGTATGCGCGAGACCTCGCCGATGCGCCGTCTCGCCTCCTCAAAGTGGCCCTCCGCAATGGCTACCTGCCGCACTGGGGTTTGGCTCAGATGGTCCTGGAAGACGGCAGCCGATACGAGGGGGATGTCAGCGCACTCTGGCAGGACGCGGCCGACGCGATGGCCTGCGAGGGTCACGGTGACGATCGGGAAGATGTGCTGCGGCGCGCATCGACCTTGCTGGGGGAGGCCCTGCGGCAGGCACAGGAGGCTGTCCTGGCGGAGAAGGCCATGCGGACAGCGCTGCGGGAGGAGATGTTGTCTCGGGCGTCCGAACCCCGGGTGCCCAGCCCGACCGCCCCGGCCATCATTGAGGCGCCCACCGAAGAACCCGTCCCGGCTGCCGGTTCCCTGCGCCCGCGCCCGTCCATCCGGCGGCCCTTCGCCGTTCCCGTGGCCGGAAAGGCCACGGCCGCCATCCCGGCGGAGGGAGCCATCACGACCGAACCCCCGGCCGAAACCAAGCTCGGCCCGACGGCGGCGCATCTCGCACCCGGCGAAACGCTCGTCCAGCTGCATGAGGCGCTGGCGTCGCTGCCCCAGGGCCGGGCCACCGATGATCCCGATCGCTCGTTGGCCAGCTTCTACCTGCCCGCGCTCGCTGCCGAGCTCGAGGCCGATGGCTGCGTCGCCGAGAACCTGCGCTTCCGCCTGCTGGTCGGCGTCGATGAACTGTTGGACAGCCTGCGCCGTCCGGAAGGGATCGAGCGTGTCGAGTTCGAGGCTGCCGTCTCGGCGGCGGCCGATGTGCTGCGGGACATCGGCCTCGGCGCCGACAACACGGCCCGCCTTCGTGGAAACCTGGCCTTCGTCGTGGCGCGCCAGCTGACAAGGACGTTGGAGGCATTCGCCCGTCGGCTTGGCGCCAGTCAAGCCGTCGCCGCCGACGAGGTCGCCTGAGCCGGTCGGGATACGAGCTCCAAGGTCATGCGGCAGCCCCCGCTCGCGACCACGACCCTGCCCTTCGAACCTCGAAAAAATGTTGCCAGCGCCTTGATTCCTCTGAGAATCGGTGCGTAGCATAGAGATACATCAGGACAAGCTGGCGAGACCGAAATGCGCATCGACGGGGCGCCCAGGCCACAATTCGGACAACAAGAAGCCGCGGTGTCCGCCCGTAGCCCCGGGGCGGCCAGCGCCCGGACTGGCGCACGCCCCTCGCGTGGCCGCCGGACCCAGGACCGCTGCACGCGAACCATCGACATCGAGGAATGGCTCGCGGCCCATGCGACGGTGAGCGGTCGCAGTGATGCTCCATCGCCGCCGATCTTGCCTTTTGGCCACATCTCCGAGCAACAGGGGACCGTGAGATGATCGAGGACCTGAACCGACGAAACCAGGGCCCTCCCGAGAAGGATCCCGGTCTGGAGCGGGCCGCCCAAAGGCTCCATGTCATCTTCAGTGAACTGGGTGCCGCGATCGAGGGCGAGGACAGCAAGGGAAGGGAGGCCGCCCTGACTCGGCTTCGGGCCACTCCGCTCCCGGAGCTTCGGGTCGCCGTGTCACGTGCTTTGCTCCTGGTGCGGCGCGACGTTTCGACCGCCGAAGGCTGGTGCCGTCAGGAGGAACTCAATGGCTTTGAGTTCCCTGACAGCCTTGGACGCTGGACACTCCGGTGCACGCAGCGTGCCCTCACGATCGCCGAGACGCTCGTGGAAGCCGCCAAGAATGACATTCGAGCGGGGTATGCCACTCACCTGGCTGGACGCTGGTAATCAGGTTTCTCCCTGCACTGCCTCCATCTCATGCGACACGATGCGCCTGCTGCTGGGGCAGCTACCTCAAGGGGGGCTGACCGTGCGTGAGCGGCTCGGCGACCTCATTGCACCGGACTGGCTCGGCCGAATATCGCTCGACCTGGCCGCCGAGGAGGACATCGACACCCTCGGCACCAAGCTCCTCAGCGAGCCGGATGACGTAATCGAGGACTGGCTCATCGTCCGGCTGACGGTCCGAAGCGACCGGACTTCGGCTCAAAGCCTCCGCCTTCTCGGCCGCTACACGCGCGGGGCACCGCAGGCCCCCTTCGTGTCGAGCGACATCGTCGGTATCGCCCTCGACGTCGCCCTCGTGCTGACCTGCACCGGCGGCCTGTACGGCCTCGGCCGCCGGGCCGATGGCGAGCCGTCCGAAGAGGCCGTCGCCCACATGAGGCATGCCATGGTCGACTGGGGCTTCGGCCGCTGCCTGTCGCCTGCGCCGGGGACAGAGGTGGGCCCGTGACCCTGCCGGAGGCGTGACACCCTCCTCCAGCTTCGGCGCCTCTGCCACTCACGCCGCCGGGGGCTGATGTCGGCGGGCGTTGAGCGATGCCAGATTCCCCGCGCGCCACGGCAGGTAGGCGGGGCTGTCGAGCGGCGCCTCCCAAGCCCATGCCCAGCCTTCTCCCAGCAGGCGATGGACGGTTTTGGCCAAGCAAGCGGTCCCGGCCCATTCAGACCGGGCCTCACCGGCAACGTCGTCGAGCAGTCGCTGTGCAAGCACTCCGTCGAGCGCGGCCTCGGCCCCGACGATGACGACCGGGGACCGGACATCGGGATCATCCCAGGCAGCCACCGGCGCGACGAGCACGCCGACCGCGCGGGTCTGCTGCCATGTGACTTGGGCGGTCGCCTTCGCGACGATGTCGATCGCCTCGTCCCTGGTCACCGCCGTTCCTCCTTCTCAGACCGCGCATCTCGCATAGCATCCCAAAGGGGTTAGATTGCTACAACGGCCGCAGGTTGGAAACGGAGAGCGCATGAGCCCTCCCATAGCCTCCGATGCTCTCTGATTGTAGGTGAGCCATGTGCCCCAAGCGGTCGCCTCATAAAAACGCCCTGCATGGGCGATTGGAAATCAAGCCGCGGCGATGCGCTCTAGCTTGGCGGGAATTCCCTGGCGCACCGCGGTCCCGGCCACCGGGTCGACCCATACCGAAGCCCCCGGCCGCGTCGGATCCGCAAGACCGAGGTCGTTCAGGTTGACGCCCGCGGCGATCTCCGGCACATCCGGCTGGCGGCGGTCCCCGATCACATGGGCGCGGGCACCGAATTCCTTGTGCCCAAAGCCATGCTCCACGGCGAGGACCCCCGGTATGACGCCGTGCCGGACGATGGCAGTGGCAAGCTCGGCACCGCCGGGCGTCGCGATGCGGATGCGGTCGCCGGTCTGGATGCCGAGCCTTTTGGCGTCGTCGGCATTCACGCCTACCGGGTTCTCTGGATGCAGGTGGCGCAGCCGCGTCGCCCCGATCGTATAGGCGCTGACCAGCACCGACTTGGAACTGACCAGTTGGAAGGGCCAGTCCTCCGGTCTGTGGACATGGCTCACCGGCGTGCCGTCGGCGAAGACCGGCGGCATCCAGGCGGCCGTTCCCGGCCAGCGTCTGCCCGTGATGCTGCTCGTCGACGTACCGACCGCCTCGTTGTAGACCTGAAGCGGCTTGGCGAAGCGGTGGGTGGCCTTCTCCCCCTCGAATCCCTCGACCTGGTTCTGGTAACGGCCGCCGCGGGCCAGGATGAAGGCAACCTTGCGCCATTCCTCCTCCTTGAGCGTCGCCTTCAGTGCGGGCAGCACGCGCCCGACGCCGGAAAAGGCGATGTCCTCGTCACTGGCGTCCGGCACCGGCTGCTTGCCGAGCCAGGCGACGTTGGCGCCCGCCCGCAGGTGCCAGTCCTCAGCCGTCTCCAGCGGGTGCCGGGTGCCGTCCATACCTTCGATGGCATCGGGCCCGAAGCCCGGCAGATCAAGACGCTTGGCGAGAGCGATCAGGAACGGCTCAAGCTGGATCGGCTGACCGTCCGGCAGCTTGTCGGTGCGCGGCACCAGCACCGGCCAGCGCGCCGTGGTCATCTTGGTCGGCACCCCGCCCCAGGCCGAGGTCCAGCCCCAGGTCTCATAGAGCACGGTGTCGGGCACGATGTAGTCGGCGAGCGTCGAGGTCTCGTTGATGAAGGGGTCGATGGCGACGACCAGTGGCACCGCCTTCGGATCGGCCAGCTTCTGCGCAAAGCGGTGCGCGCCGGGAATCCCGTAAACCGGGTTCGCGTTCCACAGCAGCAGGGCCTTCACCGGGTACGGGTAGCCGTCCACGATGCCGCTGGACATCCACTCGGTCGTCAGGCCGGGAGCGGTCGGATACCATGGTGCTTTGGCCGGATAGGCCTTGCCCGTCGCCTTCTTTGCCCGGAATTCGGATGTCTTCTCGTAGGGCACGTTGCGGCCAAGCGGGATGCCGGACGGCTTTACTCGGCCGGGGAAGCTGGAGAGCTTGTAGCGCGGACCGTCACCACTCTCCGCGAAGCGCCCACCGCCGACGATGGTGCCGCCTTTCCAGTTCAGGTTGCCGAGCAGCGTGTTGATGGTGACGACGGCGAAGGCGTTGTAGAAGCCGCTGCCCGACATCATACCGCCATGGGAATTGACGGCGGCCTTCTTGCCGTGGCTGGTCAACTCGCGTGCCAGACCGGCGATCACGTCGGCAGGCACGCCGCAGGCGTCACTGTAGGCACGCAGGGCGAGCCGCATGGCCTCCTCGCGCAGCAACGTGAGGCCGGTCTTCACGGCGATGTCTTCGGTCCCGGCCGTCACCGTCCCCCGATGGAACAGCGTGGCCGCCGTCATCGGAGCGTCGTGGGCGACCGGGGCGGCGGTAGCGGGATCGAGGACGACGAAGGCGTCCCTATCACCGTAGCGGTCCTTCTCATCCAACGTCACCCATCCCATGTCGGAGGCCCGGAGCAGGCGCCCCTCGCGCGGATGGCCCTTCTGCACGACGACAAGGTGGGTGGCGTTGCACCAGCCAGCCTCGCCCGCAGCCTCCGCCGCCTTGCCATTGGGCTGGGACAGGTATCTCTCGTCGATGCGGCCGTTCTCGAACATCCAGCGGACGATGCCCATGGCGAAGGCACCGTCGGTGCCCGGACGGATCGGGATCCAGTCGGCGCGCTCTCCTGCCGCCGCTGCACGGGCGTTGGTCAGCACCGGGTCGACGACGACGTAGCGCAGGGCGCCGTCGGTGCGCGCCTTGGAAATCAAGGTCGCCTGCCGCTTGAACGGATTGCCCGCATTTGACGGCGCGGTGCCGATGAAGACCACGAACTCGGCATTGGCGATGTCCGGCTTGGCGTGCGGCTGCTGTTTGGTGTCGCCGAACACCGCGCCCGACCCGGCCCGGTAGGCGCCACCGCAGTACGAGCCGTGACCGACATAGTTGATGCTGCCGTAAGCCTGCTGGAGGAAACGCTGCACCAGGGATTCCCGGCCGTCCGGCACACCGGTGATCATGGCCACCTGATTGACTCTGGTGCCCAACTCCGGCGCTGCCGGATCGATGGGCGTCTTCAGGTCGCGCAGGGCTGCGAGGCCGTCGACATGCCCTTCGCCGAACAGGTCGCCGCCGTCGCAAACCTCCCGCACCAGCCGGTCGAACGGGATCGGCTCCCACCGACCGGAGCCGCGCGGGCCGACCCGCTTCAAGGGCGTGGTGACGCGGAAGGGCGAAGTGACGTTTTCCAGCACCGCGTTGCCTCGTCCGCAGGCGGTCGAACGGCCGTTCAGCCCCTTTTCCTGGAACCGAGACAGCGCCTTGAAGCTCTCCCTGACCGAGGTGCCGTAGGGCAGGAAAGGGTCGGTCGACATCGGCGTGTAGGGGTTTCCTGCCACCCGCAGCACCTTGTTCTTCTCGGTGTCCACCCGCACCCGCACACCGCACAAGGTCGTGCAGCCGATGCAGCCGGTGTAGGCGACGATCTGGCCGGGGGTGAGCACGATGTCGCCACTCTCGGGGTCGACACGGAACTCGGGCTTGGGCGCGTTGCCGGAGACGGCGTTCTCCGGCCTCTCTCCGGCCCAGGCGCCTTTCACGAGCTTGCGGCCGGTTTCGGAGAAGCCCGCGGCGAAGGCGGCGAGCGCGCCACCCGCGGCGGTGGTCTTCAGGAGAAGGCGGCGGTGGATGGACATGGCGGTGTCTCCGGTAATCCGGCAGGCTGCTTGTTCGGCAGCGCGTTATTCTGCGGCAATGGGATGGAAGGGGCCGGGCTCGGCACGGCGCGGAGTCGGCAGGACTGCGGTGATGGCGAGCAGAAGGAACAGCCACAGTCCGGCGGTGCCGACGATACCGAGCAGCCCGTCCGGACCGGCCGGAAGCGCATACTCGTAGAACCCGGCGCCGGTCTTCGGCACGGTCTGGCCGCCGATGAAGATGGTCCAGCGGAACATCCATGCGCTGTGCACGGCAATCAGGCCGGTCAGCAGACCGGTGCCCACAGGCTTGGCGACGGCGATGACAAAGGGCACCGCGGTGGCCGCAACCGCCCAGACGGCGGTGACCCGCCAAGCCTCGGAACCGGCCACGCTTGCCAGCGCATCGGCATGCGTCCGCTCCAGATCGAACAGGCCGAGCGCCAGCCACAGACCGCCGAACAGCATCACCGCACCCAAGGCTCCGGCCAGCAGCCGGTTCGCCACTCTCTCGACATCGCGGTCGCCATCCGCGGCAAGGCGGTTCAGCACCAGCACCAGGCCTGTGGCCCCGGCGAGCGCTGTGGCAAGGAACTGGAGCGGCAGGAACGGCGTGTGCCACAGCGGGCGCGCCTTGACCACGGCGACCTCGGTGCCGGTATAGAGCGCGACCAGCGCCGCCCCGGCAAGGACAGCGATACCGGCGGAACGGATCAGGCGATCGTCGCGCCCACCCCCCAGTGCGGCCATCCGGTAGAGCACCGCGAGATGGCTGTCCACCCGCCCTTGCTCCTGGAATTCCTCGCGGAAGCAGGTCCAAGCGTAGACCAGCAAGCCGGTGACATAGAACGGGATGATGATGGAGCCCCACCACATCCAGGAGGTCGGGCGGAGCACGACGTAGAAGTGCCAGAAGCGGCCGGGCTGGTGCAGGTCGGACAGCAACGCCACCGGTGCCGCCAGCCCGCAGGTCAGCGCCACCAGCAGGGCGATGCGGCCGAGCTTTCGCCAATCCTCGTGGGCAAAGGCGTAGCCTGGCAGACTCAGCAGCACGCCACCGACCGACAGGCCGATCAGGAAGAAATATTGCACGGCCCAGGGGAGCCACGCGACCTCGCGGGTCACGTTGATGACTTCGACGATGCTGGTGTCCATCATGCGTGCTCCTTCCCCACGTAGGCGTCGGCATGCGGCTGGGCGCTTGGGCGCCACAGCGTCGGCGTGCCGTCGACCTTGCCCTGGAATTTCGGATCGAGGCCGATGTAGAAGACCCGCGGCTGGGTACCCTGCTCGGGCTTCAGCACTCTGGGGTCTCGCTCACGGACCAGCTTCGACACGGTGCTGTCCGGGTCCTTCAGGTCACCGAAGATGCGAGCGCCGCCGACGCAGGTCTCGACGCAGGCGGGCAGCAGCCCGGCCTCCACGCGGTGGACGCAGAAGGTGCATTTGTCCGCGGTCTGGGTTTCGTGGTTGATGAAGCGCGCGTCATAGGGGCAGGCCTGGACGCAGTAGGCGCAGCCGACGCAGACCGTGTTGTCGACCACGACGATGCCGTCTTCGCGCTGGAAGGTGGCGCCGGTCGGGCAGACGGGGATGCAGGGCGGGTCCTCGCAGTGGTTGCACAGCCGCGGCAGCATGTAGGTGCCGCTCCTGCCCTGCTCCGTCACCTCGTAGGTTGAGACGATGGTGCGGAAGCTGTTCTCCGGGACGTCGTTTTCCATGATGCAGGCCACCGTGCAGGCTTGGCAGCCGACGCATTTGCGCACATCGACCACCATGCCCCAGCGGTGAGCCGGATCGCCGCCCTCGCGTGCGGCAACCGCCTCCGCCGGAGCGGGCGACAGCGTGGCCGCCCCCACCGTGGCGGCGCCGAAACCGAGGCAGAAGTTGCGCCGTGACTGATCCATGACTGGCCCCTTCACACCTGTTCCCCGGCACCCGCTGATTGGCGGATGCCATGGCGTGAAGGTACCCGGCGGGCTCCCGCCCCACCCACTGGGAGGTTTCCTAGACTTTCTAGGATCTTCCCCAGTGACAACGTGTCGCGGCCACAGGGATTCGCCCGGAAGGACGAGGCGTCACTCCGCTTCGATGAGCAGCCGCGTGAGGTCGGCGACGGAGCCGACCTCCAGTTTTTCCATGACGTTGTGACGGTGGAGTTCGACCGTCTTAGGGCTGAGGTTGATCTCGGCGGCGATCACCTTGTTGAGCTTGCCCGTCACCACTAGGTCGGCGACCTGCCGCTCCCGGGGCGTAAGGCGCGCCAGCAGCGACCGGACCTCGGCTTTGCGGGCATGCACCGTCCAGGCGCGCATCGACGTCTCCAGCGCCTCATGGACGCGGTCGAGCAGCAACTGATCGTTGAAAGGCTTCTCGATGAAGTCGACGGCGCCGCCACGGAACGCGCGGGCGGCCATCGGCACGTCGCCGTGACCGGTGATGACCACCACAGCCAGCAGCGATCCGGCCCGCGCGAGCGTGTCCTGCAACTCCAGGCCACTCATTCCCGGCATGCGCACATCGGTGACGAGACAGCCGGGCCGGTCGGGGCGGACCGCGCGCAGGAATTCCTCGCCAGACCCGAAGGATTCGACGGACACCCCGAGAGCGCCGATCAGCCACGCCAACGAGTGCCGCATCGCGGGATCGTCATCGACGACATAAACAGTCCGGGATGCGTCTGCGGACTTCGGATCAGCGGCCATGGTTTCGCTCCTCTGTCACGACCGGCGGCCCATCGGCCGCCGAAGGGCTTGCCGCAGGACTCATCGGGCTCGTTGCCGGACCTGCGGCGGGCAGCACAAACCGCATCACAGTGCCGCCGCCCGGATTGTCGGTCGCCCACAGATGACCGCCATGCGCCTCCACAATGGTCCGGCAGATCGACAGCCCCAATCCCATGCCGCCGGACTTGGTGGTAAAGAAAGGCTCGAACAGGCGTCCCTTCGCTTCAGCCGTCAGCCCGTGGCCGCGGTCAGCCACCCCGACCTCGATCCGGCCATCCCGGTCCCGGGCTGTGCGGATGCTCACGACGCGGACGGCCTCACCGGCACCGCCGGGTTGGGTTTCCGCCATAGCGTCCAGGGCGTTCTTGACCAGGTTCAGGATGACCTGCTCGATCTGGATGCGGTCGACCAGCACCAGCGGCAGATCGTCGGCAAGGCTTAGAGAGATGGCGGCATTGCCATTGCTTGCCTGCCCCTGGCACAAGGCGACGGCGGCATGGACACCGTCGTTGACATCCATCGGCTCCAGCTGGGGGGCACGCTTCCGCACGAAGTCCCGGATGCGCGCGATGATCCGCCCGGCCCGGTCCGCCTGGTCCGCGATGGCCCGCGTGACCTCCGCCAGTTGCGCCGGATCTCCGGTCCCCGCCTCCAGGCGCCGGGTACAGCCACGGGCGTAGTTGGCGATGGCCCCGAGCGGCTGGTTGAGCTCATGTGCAAGGTTGCTGGCCATCTCGCCCAGGATGGACAGGCGGGCGACGTGGTCCATGTCCTTCTGCCGGTCACGGGCGTTCTCCTCCGCCCTGCGACGCTCCGCCATCTCATGCAGCAGACTGCGGTTGGCGGCATGCAGTTCCGCCGTACGCACCTTAATCAGGTGCTCAACACGAAGCGAATGGATCGCCCACCATAGCAGCGCCAGGGCGCCGAGGGCGAGCCACTCCCAGTGCTCGCGGGCGATGTCGGGCAGGGAAATCTCGCGTAGGTACCGGTACGGTCCGATGCGCAGCGCCCGAAACAGAGCGTGGACAGGCTGGTAGTCGAGCGGCACCGTCCAGCCGACATACCCCCCAGCTTCCGCCGCCGGATCGTTCTCGGGCATCTGGAACAGGGCGACGACCACCGCCCTCGCCAGCGCCTCCGGCGTCGAGGCCAGCCGGGCCAGGGGCCAGTCTGGATAGAGGTCCGTGGACACGGCGCAGTCAAAGCCAGGGGGAGTTTTGGGCGCCAGTACCCTGAATTGCCCGGGATCGATCCGCCCCTCGGCCGCCAGTTCCTCCAGCAGACAGGCCCGCAGCACGCCGACATCGCTTTCACCATCGCGCACCGCGAAGGCGATGCGATCCAGGGGGAAGCCGGAGAAGCGGAGATCCTTCAGGTCGCGGTAGGGATCTATCCCGGCCTTGATCATCTCGCCCCAGGCGACCTGGAAGCCGCCGAAAGCGTCGGGATCGCTGGCCAGGACCGTCCGCCCCTTGAGATCGCCGAGGTCCCGGATGTCGGTTCGGTCGGCCCGGACGATCAGCGTCGAGCCGACCGACGCGCCCGACGCCCCGGCGCGGGAGGAATGAAGAGTAGCGATGCGGGCGATGCCGTAGCGTGCCTCGAGCTCAACATAGTTGCCGGTGTTGGTCAGGACGAAATCCACGGTGCGGTTCTGCACGGCGGTATCCATTCCGGACAGGTCCAGCGGCACCATCTCTGCGCCGCGACCGGGAAACCGCCCGGCCAGATAACGGATGGTGGGCTCCCAGACAGCATTCGCGTGATCGCCGCCGCGGTAGGCCAGCACACCAACCCGGATTGGTGGTTCGGGCGCCGGTTTCGCTTCCGCAGCTAGAGAAGCAGTCAGGCAGACTGCGGCCATGAGTGAACCGACAACGGGGCGGAGGAACATGAAGAGCGGAGAGCCCTTCCGGCTGCCGAGCCTGTCACCCACCTTAGCCATCAACGAACCCAACCCCAAATCACTGTTCGGCAGCTTACCGGCGCTCCTGGGAGCGCAACGGTCGCCGGATAGATAGCGCAGGTCGGCGACGGCAACGCTGACGCAGGTCAAGAAACCGCTACGCCACCCGATTTCCCAGAATCCAGGACGCGAGGGCCGTCGGCGCGGCCGCTTCAGGACGTCATGAACTCACCGATGACCCGGCCGGGGTAACGTCGTCCCCCCGTTACTCCTAGATCCAGAATCACGTTACACCCGTCCATGAATCACTTTTTCCGAGTTTCCGGATCGGCACCCGGCGTCCAGGAAATCGGCTACAGCGGCCGGGGAAAAGTGATTCACCGGGCCGGTTCCGGTGATCCTCGGGCGGCATCGCGGCGTTACGCTCGACCCTGGGGATCTCCGGAGTCGAAGTGAACCATGCCCTCGCCCAGGCAACCAACCAAGCCGGGGTGGCCGCGGCCACGCTGTCCACGAATTTCGCCATAGAATGTGGACGCCCAGGTCAACGGAATCAGCCGCTCAAAGAGCCCGGCAGGCACGTGCCCGAGTTCGACCGTCCACGGAGCCGCGTGGGGACCTCCCCCGGGCCCTGGATAGCCGCTGTATGAGATCCTGATGCCAGAACAACGGGTTAGCGTGCGAGAGAATCAACTTTCCGGAGCCGTGCAACACTTTTCCGAAGCCGTGCAACAGGTTCTGCCTGCCGTGAAACAGATCATCCAGAACCTCCTGCCGTCGCGGGAGCACCGTATGGTGCCGGTAAAGGTCCGGCACCGTACGGTATTTTGCCGGTAATTCACGGTGCCGGTACGGTGCGGGCATCGTTTCCTGGCCGTCGCCACTCCGCTCATCTCGTCGACGGCAGCAGGTGCCCGAGGTCGACACCCAGCCTGAGCATGTTCATCGCCTCCAGCTTGTTCTTCAGCGTGACGTGCTTCAGGTACCGACTGCCCTCGCCTAGGAGGTCCGAGGTGCTGTGGCCCATGATCGCCTTCACGAAGACCGGGCTGGCGCCTGCGTTGAGCACCAGCGTCTCGAAGGTGCCGCGCAGGCTGTGGAAGTCAACGCCAGGCTTGTAGATCCCGATTTCGCGGCGGTACTCGGTGAAGCGCCGCGTGTAGTAAGCGCCCAGCCGCCGATCCGGTCCCTGGCCGCTCAGATCCGGCCAGAGCCGCTTGCTGTTCGTGCGGCGCCGCTCAGCGACCAGCGTCATGAAGCCGAGGGCGACGAGGGCGCCAGGGATCGGCACCTCACGCACCGAGTTCGCGTTCTTGGTCCGCCGTTCATCCTCGGCATGGACCAGGAAGAAGTCGATGCCGTCCCGCTGCCTGACGTCGGCGGTGTGCAGCTGCGCGATCTCCTCAAGCCGCATTCCGGTCAGCAGGCCGATCAGCGGCAGCCAGTAGGCGGCGCTCCGCCTGTCCACGTCCGGGCCGACCCAGAGCCTGGAGGTGAACAGCCGCTTCAGGTCGGCGTCCTCCCACATCGAACGCTGCTCGGACGCGGGTTTGCTGCTTGGGAAATCGAAGCCAGCGAAGGGATTGGAGGCGAACTCATGATGCCCGTGCTGCCGGAGCCAGTCCCAGTAGCCGTGCAGCGCGCTCATGTGCCGCTTGATCGTTTTCATCGTCAGCAGGGGCTGTCCCTTTCCCCTCGCCGCCAACCGCTCGGCCGCCTCGATGTTCTGGCGCATCGTGCCCTTGAACAGGGGCGACCGGCCGTGCATCCGGGGCAGCTTCCGCAGGGCCTCCATGAAGGCCGAGGCATCGCGTCGGCTATAAGCGTCAACCGGCTGGTCGCCGTGGAACTCGATCCACAGACGGAAGGTGGCGCGGGTTTGCAGCGCGGTCTGCTGAGCGCTCCAGGCGCCGGTATCCAGCATGTGCTCGACATGGGGCTCGGCCAGCGCGCCGAAGAGAGGGGAGGCGACGGTGGCGCCCGAAGGCGGCTTTATGTCGGCAGGCGGCGCAGCGGACGACGCGGCCAGAGGAGGATTAGCGGGCGCCGACGGGTTCTCGACCGCGACGGCCACCGATTGCCGCGCGGCCTCCGCCGATGGCCTGGGATCGAGGACGCCGACATGGACGGCGGCTGTCATTTCCATCGCCGCTCTATCAGGCTCACACGGTACCGGAGAGACGCCCGGCGGCGGACTCGGGTCCAACGACCGCCGGAGCATCGGGTTCATGTGAGCCCAGGCAGCGGGGCCGACCAAGTCCCGCATCAGTTGCCTGGCGGCATCGACCGGCAGTCCAGGCTCCCGGTCGAGGGCAGCGAAGAGGTGTTCGCTTTCAATGTAAAGTAGACGGGACCTGATCGCGGCATCGCGCGGGTTCGATGTCTCGAGCGACCTGTAAATCTCCGCCTTGCCGCCCAACACAGGCTGGTGGCGAAGAGGAATTCGGCGGCGAAAATGGTAAGTACCGGCCCGCCGACAAACATGCTGCATGACCGCTCCACTCGAAAGTGTGGCAGCGATTTGGGCTATGTTGCCCACATCGCCAAAGTCATCAGCAAATACTTGAGGAAATCCGGGAAAGGGTGGTTGGGGGACTAGGATTCGAACCTAGGCTGGCGGAGTCAGAGTCCGCTGTCCTACCGCTAGACGATCCCCCAGACCGTCACCGGGGCGGTGCGTTCCGCCGTGCCCCGTGGTGTGGGCGGGTTTATAGCGACCATGTGCCGGGCTGTGAAGAGCTTTTTTCGCTTCGAATGCATTTTTTTCCAATGGTCGCCGCCGGCCCGGTTTTCCCCAGGCCGGCGGTCCTTCGTGTCACCGCGGAACGATGCCGGTCATCGGGGCGACGATGCGACGAAGGTCTTCGTCAGCCTCCAAATCCTCCAGCTTGCGGGGAAGGCGGCGGCGCCAGTTGGGGTGCTGGTCCACCGTGCCGGGCAGGTTGGGCTGCTCGTCATCGGCCAGCGCGTCCTCGATCTGCACCATCACGATACGGGATGGCGTCCGCGCCAGATAGGCGTGGACAGCGGCGGACAGTTCCACGCGGAAAGGCTGGTCGCCGTCATCGCTGGAGTAGCTGTCCGGGCGCAGCCCCTCCTGCGACAGGGCCTGCAAAAGACGCCAGCGGTCGACACCGCGGTCCCAACGGTCCTTTTCACGGCTGGCATCGTCGGGATAAAGCCCGAGCCGCTGGCGCCAGTCCAGGTCGCGGCCGGTCCAGAAGCCCTTGAAGGGTGCCAGATCATGGGTGCTGACCGTCGCCATCGAACCGGCCGGATACTCACCGGGAGACTTGAAGCCGCCGTCGGCGGTGCGCTCGAAATAGAGCACGCGATAGCTGAGAATCCCGGCCCGCTCCAGGGCCGGACGGAAGCCGTCCGGCACGGTGCCCAGATCCTCGCCGATCACGACGCACCGGTTGCGCCGGCTCTCCAGCGCCACGATGCGCAGCAGGTCGTGGAAAGGATAAGCGACATAGGCGCCGGGGCTGCCGTCCTCCGGGATCCAGAACAGGTGCTGCAAGGCCATCACATGGTCGATGCGCAGTGCTGCGGCATGGCGCATGTTGGCACGCAGAAGCTCGATGAAGGGGCGATAGGCGGTTTCGTACAGACCCAGCGGCGACAAAGGCGCCAAGCCCCAGTTCTGGCCGTTCATGTTGAACTGGTCGGGCGGTGCTCCGACATTGGCACCCTGCACCAGCATCGCCGGATCGGCCCAGGCGGAGCCGCCGCCGGGATGGGCGGCAACGGCAAGATCGCGATAGAAGCCCATGGCAAGGCCGGAGGACCGCCCGCGCGCCGCAGCCTCGCCCAGCTGGCGGTCGGCCTCGAACTGTGCCCAGGCGAAGAAATCGACGCGGTCGGCATGCGTCGCGGCGAAATCCGCCACCTCGGCGCTCTGCGGGTCCTGGAAGGCGGCCGGCCAGCTCCGCCACATCCACTGTGCGGAATCCTGGCGGAAGAAATGCTCGTGCAGGGCATCGAACAGGGCATGGCGGTCCAGCGCCGCCCCCATGTCCTGCCGGAAGGCGGCATAGGCAACCTTGCGCGCGTGGTCGTCGGGGAGGCTGCGGAAGCGGGCGTGCAGAGCCTCCAGCAGCGGCAGCTTCAGCGCGGCGACGGCGGGGTAGTCGACCAGCTCCGCCTGCCGGGCCGACGTCAGCGCCGTCTGGAAGGCGGGATCCGCGATCCGGGCCTTCAGATCGTCGGCGCCGGCGAATTCGGGAACGGCGGCCGGGTCGATGTAGAGGATGTTGAGGAACTGTCGGCTGGACGGCGAATAGGGGCCGATGTGGTTGGGGTCCGCCGGGAACAGCGCGTGCAGGGGGTTGAGGCCGACCAGTCCGGCACCCAGCCGCCCGGCGACTTCGGCGAAGCCGGCGAGGTCGGCGAAATCGCCCATGCCCCAGTCATGCTCCGACCGCAGCGAATAGACCTGCAGGCCGATGCCCCAGCTGCGGCCGGCCGGCACCATCTCCTCAACCGTCACGCAGCGTTCCGGCGCCACGATCAGGGTGGTGGAGCCCGACGGTCCTGTCCCGTCGGCGGCCTCCACATGCAGGTCCAGCCGGTGATAGCCGATGGGCAGGGACACCGGCAGCAGGGCGCCCAGCGCACGACGCTCGAAGGCAGCGCCGTCCAGGGTGGCGCGGTCGGTGACGGGCAGGTCACGGACGGCGGCCCGGCCGCCCTGCGCGCTTCCCCCTTCCGGCGTCAGCTCCCACACCAGCGCGGCCTCGTCCATGCCGGCAGGCAGGGCGACCTCCAGACCGATCCCCTGCCCTTCCCCGCCGATCAGGACCGGCGGCAGGGGACGGCTCCAGGACCGGCGTTCGACCGTGCGCAGGCTGTCGGCGACCTCCGCGTCCGTGGCGGCCTGCAACCCCATGGCGGCGATCAGCGCCCGCTTGGTGGCGGCGGACGTCTCCCGCCGGTTGCCCCAGATGTCGTGATAGTGGGGTTCAAGTCCAAGCAGATCGGCCAGCCGGTCGAGATCACTCATGCAGGGTCCCCGCGGGTTGTACGGAAAGAAGGGTGGGGCTTAGGGATTGGGGCGGCAACGGCCGGCGTCAATGCCGCACGGCGGCCTATGCCATCGGCGCCCCCCAACCAGCCGGCCCTCATCAGCCGGCGGACAGCGCCGTGCCGGCGGCTGCCGGCGGCGGAGCGGACAGTGCGATGGGCTCGTTTGCGCCCTCGTCTGCCGCGGCAGCGGTGGAGGCCGTCAGCGCCGCCGCAGCGGCGGCCTTGGCCTGGGCGATCTGCTCCAGCCGGCTGCGGTAGCCGGCGACGGCCGACGATACTTCGTGCGTCATCGCCTCCAGCGCGCGGTCGGGATCGACGGCCTGCATCAGGGCGCGGGACAGCGCCTGCAGCTGGTCGCGGTCGTCGGCGGCGACCGGACCGGTTTCGGCGGCGGCGCGCACCTTGTCGGCCAGAGTCTTGATCGCGCGGGCGACCGCCTCCACAGGGGCATGGTCGCCGTCGTCGCCCAGCCGGCGCAGCAGATCGTCCAGAAAACCGCCGATGCGGCCGACATGGTCGATGGACATGCGGTCCGGAACCGGCCGTGCCAGGCCGACCAGGGCGAATTCCACCAGGAAGGCGACCTGGATGCTGGAGCGCAGCCGCTTCTGCGTGGTGATAGTGGCGACCGCCTCGTTCAGCAGCATGCGGGCGCCGGACTGCGTCCATTGCCCGGTCGCCTTCAGCCTCAAAGTGTTGGGAGCATCCAGCACCGGAACCTGCGCCCCTTCGCGCGGCGATTTGCGGCGGTCTGGCCCGATATAGTCGGCGGTGACGACGAAGCCCTTGCGCGACTCGATCAGGCTGACGATGCGGTCGCGCACCTGCTTGGGCGACACCGGCTTCATCAGCAGGTCGTCGCCGCCGGCATTGGTGACGCGGGTCAGCAGCGCCGGGGTCGGCGCCCAGGTGGTGACGATGACGCAGGCGAAGGGGTTGGGCACCGTCGGTTCGTTGCGCAGGGACCGGATGAAGCGGAAGGCTTCGGAATCCTCGCCGTCGGCATCGACCAGCACCAGATCGGGCATGACGGATCCCAGCAGGCCGGCGGCAGCCTTCACCGAATCGAACAGCTCCACCCGCCGGAAGCCCAGCCGGATCAGCACATCGCGGAACACGCGCGCGGTGTTGAGCTGGCTGTCGATGATCGCGGCGTCGACCTGCGAGAAATCGTAATCCGGCATCGTCCTACCCGAAGCTCCGCTGCGGCTGTGACGGAAACGCGCCGCACAGCGTAACACACGTTGTCTCCGCCCGTCGCGGTAGCATCTCCGCCCGGGAAAGCGACAGTGGGCAAAGGATCGCAGGGCACCGCATGCCCGGTCTCATGCCCATCTCCTCACATCCCGGGCTGCTCCACCAGGGTGAAGACCAGGACCGTCCGCCCGTCGACCAGCGCCGACCGTCCGGCCAGATGGATGCGCTCGTCCCCCGCCCCGTCGTCGATGCGGGTGTCCAGAACGCAGCGCCAGCCCCGGCCGCCCGGCACATCGGGCAGGGTCACGGTCAGGGTGTCGGCATGGGCGTTCAGCACAATCAGCAGGACGCCGTCGGACAGCGGCTGACCGTCGGGGCCGACATGGGTGCCGGCGCGGCCGTTCAGCAACAGGACGATGCAGCGCGCCTGGGTGTTGCGCCAATGCTCGGCCGTCTTCTCAACCCCTTGCGCGTTGTACCAGACGATGTCCTTCAACCCGTTGGCCGCCACCTCCTGCCCATGCAGGAAGATCGCCCGGCGCAACACCGGATGGGCACGCCGGAGCGCGACCAGGCGGCGGACGAAGGACACCAGCGCCCCGTCGCGCTGGCTCCAGTCCAGCCAGGTGATGTCGTTGTCCTGGCAATAGGCGTTGTTGTTGCCGTCCTGGCTGTGCCCCAGCTCGTCGCCGGCCAGCATCATCGGCGTGCCCTGCGACAGCATCAGCGTCGCCAGCAGGTTGCGCTTCTGCCGCGCCCGCAGTGCGGTCACCGCGGGGTCGCCGGTCGGTCCCTCCACCCCATGGTTCCAGGAGCAGTTGGAGGAATGGCCGTCGCGGTTCTCCTCGCCGTTCGCCCAATTGTGCTTGTCGTTGTAGGAGACGAGGTCGTGCAGGGTGAAGCCGTCATGGGCGGTGATGAAGTTCACGCTGGCCCAGGGGCGCCGCCCGCGCTTCTCGAACAGGTCGGCGGAGCCGGCGATGCGGCCGGCCAGTTCCGGCAGCATGCCGTCGTCGCCGCGCCAGTAGCGCCGCACGGTGTCGCGGTAGCGGTCGTTCCACTCCGCCCAGCCCGGCGGGAAATTGCCGACCTGATAGCCGCCGGGGCCGACGTCCCACGGTTCGGCGATCAGCTTGACGTCGGCCAGCACCGGGTCCTGGCGCACGGCGTCGAGGAAGCCCGAACCGGGATCGTAGCCGTAGGGCTCCCGCGCCAGCACGGTGGCGAGGTCGAAACGGAAGCCGTCGACATGCATCTCCGTCACCCAGTAGCGCAAGCTGTCCATCACCATCTGGACCACGCGCGGGTGGCTGAAATCCAGCGTGTTCCCGGTGCCGGTGTCGTTGATGTAGTAGCGTGGGCTGTCCGGCATCAGCCGGTAATAGCTGAGATTGTCGATGCCCTTGAAGGACAGGGTCGGCCCCAGATGGTTGCCTTCGGCCGTGTGGTTGTAGACGACGTCGAGGATGACCTCGATCCCCGCCTCGTGCAGGCGGGCGACCATCGTCTTGAACTCCGACAGGACGCCGGTGTTCATGTAGCGCGGTTCCGGCGCGAAGAAGCCGATGGTGTTGTAGCCCCAGTAGTTGGTCAGGCCGCGGGTGACGAGATGCTGTTCGTCGGCGACGGCCTGGACCGGCAGGAACTCCACCGAGGTGATGCCGAGCGCGCGCAGATAATCGACGACGTTCTGGGTCGACATGCCGGCGAAGGTGCCGCGCAGATGGGCGGGCACGTCGGGATGGCGCATGGTGAAGCCGCGCAGATGGGTCTCGTAGAGAACCGTGTCGGTCCAGGGCACCCGGCGGTGGCGGTCATGGCCCCAGGTGAAGGCGCCGTCCACCACCCGGCATTTCGGCATGCCGCGCGCGTTGTCGCGCCGGTCGAAGGAGAGATCCTCCTTGGTCGAGCCGACCCGGTAGCCGTAATGGGCATCCGACCATTTGAAGCCGCCGAACAGTGCCCGGGCATAGGGATCGATCAGAAGCTTGTTCGGGTTGAAGCGGTGCCCCTCCTCCGGCTCGTAGGGCCCATGGACGCGGTAGCCGTAGAGCAGGCCGGGCCGGGCGTCGGGCAGATAGCCGTGCCAGACCTCGTCGGTGTGTTCCGGCAGGGTGACCCGCTCCACCTCGCGCTGGCCGGTCTTGTCGAACAGGCAAAGCTCCACCCGCTCGGCATGGGCGGAGAAAATCGCGAAATTGACGCCGAACCCGTCCCAGGTGGCGCCGAGCGGATTGGGCTTGCCGGGCCAGACCGGGGTGCGCGCGGGGGAGAGGGGCATCAGCGGGCGGCCTGTGTGGTGGATGTCTTGGATATGATCGTCAGGGCCGCCGGTCCGGCAGGTTGCCGGTTTGCGGGCCGGCGGATGGAAGGTTTGGAACAGGATGAAACAGTTTTCGCGACCTGTTCCATTGTTCCATTCGCTTGCCGCGCCGCCATGGCCGCGTAGGAACTCACCCGCCGGGACAGCGCCTTGCGGCTCATCCGCCGGTTCCGCATCGCCTCATCAATGGCGGGAAGAGGGGTCCTGTCGACCATCAGCCAGCGCACGCCTCACCGGTTCCCCGAAAAGACACAAGGGATCCAATAAGAAAGCCTCCCCCCGGCGTCGTCAAGGGAGGTTGGCAACAATGGCAAAGGTTGCCGCGTGCGCCGCCCTCTCCCGTCCCGGGAGAAGGCGATTCTGTTACTCCGCCTTCCGCTCCAGGATCAGCGTGGACAGCGGCGGGATGGTCAGGTCGAGCGAGTGGGTGCGGCCATGCCAGGGGATTTCCTCGGCATAGACGCCGCCGCCGGGATTGCCGACGCCGCTGCCGCCGTATTTCGCGTCGTCGGTGTTCATCCGCTCCACATAGCGGCCGGGAAGCGGGACGCCGACGCGATAGCCCTGGCGCGGCACCGGCGTGAAGTTGCAGACGGCGATGACGATGTGCCCGGACTCGTCGGCCTTGCGCAGGAAGGTGAAGACCGAGTTCTCGTTGTCGTTCGATTCGATCCATTCGAAACCGGACGGGTCGCAGTCGGTCTTGTGCAGCGGTTCCAGTTCGCGGTAGACGCCGTTCAGGTCGCGCACGAGGTCGCGCATGCCGCGGTGCATCGGCTGGTCCAGCAGGTGCCAGTCCAGGCTCCGCGCCTCGCTCCACTCCTGCCACTGGGCGAACTCGCCGCCCATGAACAGCAGCTTCTTGCCCGGATGGGCGAACATGAAGCCGTAATAGGCGCGCAGGTTGGCGAACTTCTGCCAGTCGTCGCCCGGCATCTTGTTGATCAGCGACCCCTTGCCATGGACCACCTCGTCATGGCTGAGCGGCAGCACGAAGTTTTCGGAGAACTGGTAGATCAGCCCGAAGGTCATCTGGTGGTGGTGATAGCGGCGGTGGATCGGGTCGCTCTGCATGTAGTGCAGCGTGTCGTGCATCCACCCCATGTTCCATTTGTAGCCGAAGCCGAGGCCGCCGAGATATGTCGGCTTCGACACCATCGGCCAGGAGGTGGATTCCTCCGCCACCGTCATGGCGCCCGGCTGCTGGCCGTAGACCAGCTCGTTCATCCGCTTGAGGAAAGCGATGGATTCGAGGTTCTCGCGGCCGCCGAACTTGTTGGGGACCCATTCCCCTTCCTTGCGGCTGTAGTCGAGGTAGAGCATGGAGGCGACGGCATCGACGCGCAGCCCGTCCAGCTTGTACTGGTCGAGCCAGAACAGCGCGTTGCCCAGCAGGAAGTTCTGCACCTCCGTCCGGCCGAAATTGTAGATCAGGGTGTTCCAGTCCTGATGGAAGCCCTGGCGCGGATCGGCATGCTCGTAGAGATGCGTGCCGTCGAAATCGCCCAGCCCGTGCGGGTCGGTCGGGAAATGGCCCGGCACCCAGTCGAGCAGAACGCCGAGGCCGGCACGGTGGCAGGCGTTGACGAAGTCCTTGAAATCCTCCGGCGAGCCGTGGCGGGCGGTCGGCGCATAGAGGCCGATGGGCTGGTAGCCCCAGGAGCCGTCGAACGGATGCTCGGTGATCGGCAGAAGCTCGATGTGGGTGAAGCCCATGTCCTTGGCGTAGGGGATCAGCCGTTCCGCCAATTCCTGATAGGTCAGGAAGCGGTTGTCCTCCTCCGGCACCCGCGCCCAGGATCCCAGATGGACCTCGTAGATCGAGATCGGCGCGGTGCGGTCGGAGGCGGCGAGCTTGCGGCTCTGCCAGTCCTGATCGCGCCAGTCGTAGGACGACAGGCCATGGACGACCGAAGCGGTCGCCGGGCGCATTTCCGCCTGGAAGGCATAAGGGTCGGCCTTGGCCGGCATCAGGTTGCCGTTCGGACCGCGGATCTCGAACTTGTAACGCTGCCCGGCATGGGCATGGGGGACGAAGATTTCCCAGACACCGACCTCGACGCGCCGGCGCATCGGCATCCGGCGGCCGTCCCAGTTGTTGAAATCGCCGATGACGCTGACGCTGCGGGCGCTGGGCGCCCAGACGGCGAAGGCCACGCCGGCGACGCCGTCGACCTCGCGCGGGTGGGCGCCCAGCTTCTCGTAATTGCGTAGGTGGGTGCCTTCGGCCAGCAGATGGACGTCCAGCTCGCCCAGCATGTTGCCGAAGCGATAGGCGTCCTCGAACTCCTGGGTCGCCAGCGGGTACTGGGCGCGCAGACGGTAGCGGAAACGCTCCGTCCGGTCGGGCAGCACGGCGAGATAGAAGCCGTCAGGATGGATGCGCTCGGCCTCGCCGGCAGGTTCGCCGGTGGCGCTGTCGATCACCCACAGCCGCTCGGCACCGGGCACGAAGGCGCGGACCTCGACCGGACGGCCGGGGGCCTCCTGCTGCATGCCCAGCACGGCGAAGGGATCGCCATGGTCGGCCCGCGCGATGGCGTCCGCCGCCGCGCGCAGGGCCTCGGCCCGCCGGTCGGCAACACGCTGTTCAGGGGTCGGGCTTTCGGAGACGCCGGTCTGCGCCTGGTCCTTGCGGGTGTCCGTCGTCATGTCGCTCGCCATTGGCCAAGTGCCCTTCTTCGTGGACCGTAACTGTCACAACGCCGTCATCCCCGCGAAGGCGGGGATGACGGCCGACGAGGCGTTGCCTCGTGCAAAGCCCGGCCGGAATGCCTTCTCCGGAGGTGAACATACCCGCGGCGGTTTCGTCACACCATGCCCGCCGCGGATTTGTCCGGTCATTCCTTCGCGCCAGCCTCGTCGGCATCGTCGAGAAGGCCCAGCACCCCCTTCACCGGGATGCCGATCCAGCTCGGCCGGTTCGCCGCCTCGTAGCCGATCTCGTAGAAGGCCTTCTCCAGCAGGAACAGGGTCAGCAGGCCGCGTGCGGTATTCTCCGCCTCCGGCCAGGCCGGGCAGCCCTCGATGGCCGTGCGATAGCCGTCGAGGAAGGACGCGACGCTGCGGCGTTCCCAGTCTCGGGCGGCGGCCAGCGCCGGACTGTCGCCGCTGTTGGACCCCTCGCCGGCGCTGTCCAGCCGGAACAGCGCCGCCCAGGCCGCATAGTTGAAGGAGCGCAGCATGCCGGCCACGTCGCGCAGCGGGCTCGATTTGGCGCGGCGTTCCTCCAGCGTCTTGGCCGGCTCCCCTTCGAAGTCGAGGATGTACCAGTCGTTCTGCGCCCGCACGACCTGCCCCAGGTGATAGTCGCCGTGGATGCGGGTCTTGACGCCGCCGGCCGGCATCGACGCCAGAGCCGAAATGCGCTCCATCGCCTCGGCCCGGCGGGCCAGCAGCTGTTCGGCGTCGGTCCGCACGTCGGCCGGCAGTCGGTCGAGCGTTCCCGGCAGGGCGGCGAAAGCGGCCTCGGCCTGGATGCGGACGGCATCGGCCCAGCTCGCCAGATCGTCGGCGCCGATCGGCTCCGGATCGAAGGCCGGGTTGCCGGTGTTCTGCGCCAGCGCCCGGTGAAGTTCGGCTGTGCGCTGCCCCAGCGTGGTCATCATCACCAGATGCATGCCGAAGGGCTCGCCCGACTCGGCGGCGTCCTCGGTGGTGCCGGCGACGCCCAGGCGGATGTCCTCAAGCTGGCGCTCCAGCTCCTCCACCGTGCTGGCCCAGCCGTCGCCCTGGTTGCGGACGAAGGCCTGCGCCACCGCAAGCGCGGTCGGGGTGCCGTCGGCCGCCACCTGCTCCACCGTGCCCAGCAGGGCCGGGGTGTTGGCGAAGCCGACCTCGGTCAGGAAGCGGCCCATCTCGACCTCGGGATGCTCGCCCTCCACCAGACGGCGCAGCACCTTCAGCACGATCTGGCTGTCGACCAGGACGGAGGTGTTGCTCTGCTCGACGCCAAGGCGCCGCACCTCGGGCTCCGGCGACAGCTCGATGGCGCCCAAAGCCTCGGTCGCGGTGAAGCGGATGCTGTCCTCGCCGGCGGTCGCCTTCAGCGTGTCGCCGCGCCGCAGCGCCTCGATCAGCGCCAGGGCGAAGCCGTCGGCCTGGACGGCATCGTAGATGGCGCCGGTCCGCGGTCCGCGCCGCACCTTGGCCAGCGTGTAGGGCAGCAGCGGCCAGCCGGTGCCGCCGGCGCCATCCTCCCAGCTCATCGCCATCGGCAGGAAATAGCTCTGGTCGGCGGCGTCGCCGTCCAGGCCCACTTGAGTCCGGACCAGCATGAAGCCCTCGCCCGGACCCGGAAGCTGGGCGGCGAGCGTGACGTGCGAGCGGGTGATGCAGCGGTCCTTGGCCGAGAACCAGCGCTGCTGCGGCAGGAAGCCCTGCAGGACATCGCGGCCCAGCTCGTCAGCCGCCTTGCCGGTGGTCAGGCTGTGCCAGCCGTCGCGGACGACGACGGTCAGCAGGTCGGGAACCGGTTCCGGCGGCGTCTCGTGCCAGGTCGGCAGCTCCGCCTCGGCGGTGAGCGCGAACCAGTAGAAGCCGTAGGCCGGCAGGGTCAGCAGATAGGGCAGATCGCCGATGGGCGGGAAGACGGTGCGGCCCAGCAGCTCCACCGGGATGCGGCCCTTCCAGGTCTTCAGATCCAGTTCCACCGCCTGGGCCGAGCGCGACAGGTTGGCGACGCACAGCGCGATCTCCGACCCGTTTTCCGTCTCCAGGCAGCGGATGTAGGCGAGGACCTTGCGGTTGCCGGGATAGAGCAGCGCGAAGCTGCCGCGGCCGAAGCTCTGGCGCTGCTTGCGCACCGCCACCAGCCGCTTCATCCAGTTCAGCAGCGAGGAGGGGTTGCGGGACTGCGCCTCGACGTTGACGGCCATGAAGCCGTAGATCGGGTCGAGCACCGCCGGCAGATAGAGCCGCGCCGGGTCGGCGCGCGAGAAGCCGCCGTTGCGGTCGATAGACCATTGCATCGGCGTGCGCACGCCGTCGCGGTCGCCGAGATAGATGTTGTCGCCCATGCCGATCTCGTCGCCGTAATAGAGCACCGGCGTGCCGGGCATCGACATCAGCAGGCTGTTCAGCAGCTCGATCTTGCGGCGATCGTTCTCCAGCAGCGGGGCGAGGCGGCGGCGGATGCCGAGGTTGATCCGCATGCGCCGGTCGGCGGCGTAGAAGTTCCAGAGATAGTCGCGCTCGGTGTCGGTGACCATCTCCAGCGTCAGTTCATCGTGGTTGCGCAGGAAGATGGCCCACTGGCAGTCGGCCGGGATGTCGGGCGTCTGGCGCATGATGTCGGCGATGGGATGCCGGTCCTCCATCGCCACCGCCATGTAGATGCGCGGCATTAGCGGGAAGTGGAAGGACATGTGGCATTCGTCGCCGCCCTTCTCCGGATCGCCGAAATAGGGCAGCACGTCCTCCGGCCACTGGTTGGCCTCGGCCAGCAGCATGCGGTCGGGATACTCGGCGTCGAGTGCGGCGCGGATCGCCTTCAGGACGTCGTGCGTCTCGGGCAGGTTCTCGTTGTTGGTGCCCTCGCGCTCCTTCAGGTAGGGAATGGCGTCGAGCCGCAGCCCGTCCACCCCCATGTCCAGCCAGAAGCGCATCACCTTCAGCACCTCCTCCAGAACCTCGGGATTGTCGAAGTTCAGGTCGGGCTGGTGCGAATAGAAGCGGTGCCAGTAATAGGCGTTGGCGACCGGGTCCCAGGTCCAGTTGGACTTCTCCGTGTCGCAGAAGATGATCCGCGTGCCCTGGTATTTCTGGTCGCTGTCGGACCAGACATAATAGTCGCGGTGGTTGGAGCCCGGAGGCGCCTCCCGCGCGCGCTGGAACCAGGGATGCTGGTCGGAGGTGTGGTTGATCACCAGCTCGGTGATGACCCGCAGACCGCGCTTGCGGCACTCCTCCATGAAGCGCCGGAAGTCATCCAGGTTCCCGTAGGTCGGGTTGACCGAGGTGTAGTCGGCGATGTCATAGCCGTCGTCGCGCAGCGGCGATGGATAGAAGGGCAGAAGCCACACGGCCGTCACACCCAGTTCCTGGATGTAGTCCAGCTTCTGGGTCAAGCCGGCGAAATCGCCGATGCCATCATTGTCGGCGTCGAAGAACGCCTTGATGTGCAGCTGATAAATGACGGCGTCCTTGTACCAGAGCCGGTCCTGCCGATCGATCATGAGTCCAGCACTTTCGAGAAGCGATTGACGGAACACGTGTCGCGGGAACACGGGACGGAAACAAGCCAGAGGGTCGAAGGTTTCACCCGGACGACCGTCCGGCAACCCCTGACTTCCGGATAGGCGGGACGGCGGAAACCAAGGCGTACACCCTTCAGCGGGGGTGCCGGGGGGTTCGTTCGACTACGCGGCAATCCGGAGTGGACACGGATTGACGCCGAAGGATTATATCGGCAGCTTGGCGGTACGTACCACTTTATGGGTATGCTGTACGAGGTAAGCCATGCTGGGTTCCTTCATCGTCGTGACCGGCGGCGACTCCCGCTACTGCCCGCTGATCCGCGAGTTGATCGCCTCGTTGCGGGCGTTGAAGCCGGCGGCGGAGTGCCCCATCGGCGTGATCGATGCCGGACTGACGGCCGGGCAGATCGCGGAGCTGAAGGCGCAGGGCGCCGCGGTGGTGACGCCGCCCTGGCCAGTCAGCATCCCGGCCCACAAGCTGCGCAACCGCATCCACCTGAAGGCCAACCTCGCCAAGCTGCACCTGCCGACCTACTTCCCCGGCTACGACACGGTGATCTGGATCGACGCCGACGCCTGGGTACAGGATTGGGAGGCGGTGGAGATGCTGCGGCGGGGGGCGGCGCTGAACCGTTTCGCCATCGTCGCCCAGTTCGGCCGCTTTTCGGAAACGGAGCTGCGGCTGGACTGGCTGTTCGGCCGTTTCGCACGGGTGCGGTCGATCCTTTACAAGAACTCCAGCCGCGCCGGCCTGGACACGGCGGAATGCCGCGCGCTGGCGACCCGCCCGACGCTGAATGCCGGCGCCTATGCGCTGAAATCCGACGCCCCGCATTGGGAAGCCTTCCAGCGCTGGCAGAAGCGGGTGCTGCGGAAGGGCCGGCTGTTCACGTCGGACCAGCTGGCGATGGCCGGCGCCATCTATCTGGACGGGCTGCCGGTCGAGCTTCTGCCGGAATGGTGCAACTATATCGGCCCCTGGCGCTTCGACCCGGAGCGTCGGGAACTGGTGGAGTATTTCCTGCCCAACCGCCGCCTGGGCATCGTCCACATGGCCGGCGAGGACGCCATGCGCGCCGACCCGGCGGTGCTGCGCCCGGTGCTGGACATGCAGGACCGCCCCCACCGGCTGAGCCTGCGCTACCCGGCCTGGGAAATGCCGGCGCTGGAGCAGGTGGCGGAGGCGGTTTAGCCCCTCGGCATGTCGGCCGCAAGCCGAGCCAGGTCGCGCACGGCGCGGTCGAGCGCCGCCGGATCATGAGCGGCGAAGCCGAGCAGGAGGCCATTGCCGACGGGACCATCGGCGGAGCGATGGTAATCGGACAATGGCGGCGTGGTCAGGCCGATGCGGGCGGCGCGCTCGGCCAGGACATGGTCGGGACAGTCCGGTGGCAGGCGGAGCAGGACATGCATGCCGGCCTCGCCCGCCTCGGCCGTGGCGAAGCTGGCGAAGGCATCCTCGATTGACGACAGGATGGCGGCGCGCTTGACGGCGTAGTGAGAACGCATGGTCCGCAGGTGAGAGGCGAAATGGCCGTCGGCCAGGAAGCGGTGCAGGGCCGCCTGCGGCACCACGCTGGTCCCGCCGTCGAAATGACGGCGCGCGGCGCGCACCGGCTCCACCAGATCGGGCGGCACCACGACATAGCCGAGCCGCAGCGCCGGGAACATCACCTTGCTGAAGCTGCCGACATAGATGACACGGCCCGCACCGTCCAGCCCCTGGAGCGCGGCCAGCGGCGGGCCGGCATAGCGGAACTCGCTGTCGTAATCGTCCTCGACGATCCAGGCGTCGCGCGCCGCCGCCCAGTCCAGCAGACGCAGGCGGCGGGCCAGGCTCATCGTCACGCCCAGGGGGAACTGGTGCGACGGGGTGACCAGCGCCAGCCGGGCATCGGCCCCACGGGCCATGCCGGTGGCGACGTCGATGCCCTCCCCGTCCACCGGCACCGGCACCAGCCGCGCCCCGGCGCCCAGCAAGGCCGCGCGGTTGCCGGGCCAGCCCGGTTCCTCCACCCAGGCCGCATCGCCGGGGTCGAGAAGCAGTTGCGCCAACAGCGCCAGCCCCTGCTGCGCGCCGGAGACGATGACGACCTGCTCCGGCTCGCAACGCACGGCGCGGACCGCCCGCAGATAGGCGGCGATCTCCGCCCGCAAGGGGCCGTAGCCGAGCGGGTCGGGCTCGGTCGCCAGCGTCCGCCCGCCATGGCGCCAGCAGCGGCCGATCACTTGCGCCCACAGGGCGAAGGGAAAGGCTCCCAGGTCCGGCGTGCCGAGCGCGAAAGGCCGCCCCACCCGGTCGCGGGCGATGGACGGCGCCTCCGCCAGCGCCCGGCCGCGGGCGGACAGCCCGACACCCCGGCGCGCCTCGTCGCGGCCCGAGACGCCGCCGGGTGCCGCATCGGGCAGTGAGGTGGCGACGAAGGTGCCGGCACCGATCCGGCCGGTGACGTACCCCTCCGCCAGCAGCGTGTCATAGGCGGTGACCACCGTGTTGCGCGACAGAGCCCATTCGGTGGCGAGCGCCCGGCTGGGCGGCAGGCGCTCTCCCGGGCGCAGGCGCCCGTCCAGCACCGCCTGACGCAGCGCTCGGTAGAGCTGGCGGTGGAGCGGCTCCGCCCCATCCCGGTCGAGCGCCACCGGCCCCAGGCTGGACAGAACCGGACGTGCCGAACGGGCCATGGCAATCCTCGCAAGGGTCAAGCAAAAGGGCGGTTGGAATTGGTCCTTATGGAATCGACATTCTGGACCTTTTGAAGGAGCCATTCTGCCGGCCATTCTGGGTCACCGCAACAGTCCGGCCTTGAGCACGACAATGACCAGCCTTCCCGCCGATTCCGCCCCCACCGATTCCGCCGTTTCCCCCGCGGCTCTGGCACAGACCCCGCGCACCCGTCCGGTGCGGCTGGGCGACCGCGGCAGCCACGACGTCGCCCAGATCCATGCCATCATCGACGAGGCGCCGATCTGCCACGTCGGCTTCGTCGACGATGCCATCAAGGGCCATGGCTCCCCTTCCCCCATGGTGATCCCGACGGTCCCCTGGCGGGTGGGCGACGAGCTGATGATCCATGGCGCCTCGTCCAGCCGGATGATCCGCCGGCTGCAGGAGGGCGGTGAGGCCTGCATCACGCTGTCGCTGATCGACGGCTGGGTGCTGGCGCGCTCGGCCTTCCACCACTCCGTCAACTACCGCTCGGTCATGCTGTTCGGCCGGCCGCGGCTGGTTTCGGATGAGACGGAGAAGCGCGCCGCCCTCGATGCGCTGATGGAGAAGATCGAACCAGGCCGCAGCGCCAAGGTGCGGGCGCCCAACGGGCAGGAACTGAAGGCCACCGCGGTTCTGGCCTTCCCGATCGCCGAGGCATCGGCCAAGCGGCGCTCCGGCCCGCCCGCCGACGATCCGGAGGACATGGCCCACCCGGTGTGGGCGGGCGTGGTGCCCCTGCGGCTGACCGTCGGCGAACCGGAACAGGATCCGGCCCAGACCGCCGGCTGAGACGCAGACGGCGTCCGCGACCGAACTCGCAACCGGAAAAGAAAAAGGCCGCGACCGGGAAGCCCGGCGCGGCCTTTTTCTTTGCGGTTTCTCCCGCAGGCGGGAAGGCCGTTCCGAAACCCCCGGAGCGGCCCCCTGCCAACCGTCCTTAGGACGACGGAGCGTTCAGCAGGCGCGGCAGGATCTGCGCACGACGGTTGGACGGCTCGCGGACGTTCGGACCGGTCTGGACCAGCAGCTGGCTCTCGCCCTTGCCTTCGGTCGTGATGTTGGCAGCCTGGATGCCCTTGGCGACCAGGGCCTTCTTGACCGCGTCGGCGCGACGGACCGACAGCTTCTGGTTGTAGGCCGGCGAACCCGAGGTGTCGGTGTGGCCGACGACGTGGATCTTGGCGCCACCGTTCTTCAGGATGGCCGACACCGCGTCACCGATCACGCGATCGGCGGCCGGGGTGATGTTCGACTTATCCCAGTCGAAAAACACCAGATATTCGCTCTGGACCGCGGCAACGGCGGCCGGAGCCGGAGCGGCAGCGGCCGGCGGGCACGGATAGCTGCCCTGATGGATGACGTAGCCGCCGTCAGCGGTGCGGGCGGCGACGCCTTCCGCAACCTGACCGGTCCAGCCGATGACCGGGTTGCACCACTGGGTGCCCTTGCCGACCAGGCTCGCGTCCTGGGCATTGGCGGCCGCCGACAGACCGAAAGCGACGATGGCGGCCGGGATGGCAGCCAGACCCGCGCGAACAATAGTCTTCATTGTCTTCACTCCCTTCCAGAACCCTTCCCCATCAGAGTGCCTGCGGGGGATGAACGTATCAATCGAAGCAACGGCCCACGTGCAAGCGCGGCAGCGACCTTCCCAACATGTGGTGTGCGGCGTTGTTCCGACACCTCAGCCGTTCGGCCGAACCGTACCTGTACCTTGACCTATGCTCCACTTCCATAGCAGCTTTTCCGGTAGGATTCTGCCAAATCCGTATAACGGTGGCTGAGCACAGGAAAAACCGCGAGATCCTTTTCCGTAAGCTCGCGAACCGGTCTAGCAGGGCTGCCGGCCCACAAAAATCCGGACGTAACCCGCTTTCCGGGCGTCACCAGAGCACCGGCCGCGACCATCGCCCGCGACTCGACATAGGCCCCATCCAGGATGCAGGCCTTCATGCCGATGAAGCAGCCGTCTTCCAGCGTGCAGGCGTGCAGCAACGCCATGTGGCCGACGGTGATGTCGTCGCCGATGTAGGTGCCCTGCCCTTCGGAGGCCACGTGGATCACGGTGCCGTCCTGAATGTTGGTGCGAGCGCCGATTCGGATCTCGTTGACGTCTCCACGCACGGTGCAGCCGTACCAGATGCTGCTGTTCGCCCCGATCACGACATCGCCGATCACCGCCGCCGTTTCCGCGATGAACGCGGTCGGGTCGACGGTGGGCAGGATGCCGTTGAAGGCGCGGACAAGGCCAGTCATCAGGTCGTACCGAAGTCGTGCATGACGGGCCGGATTGAAGCACCGTAAGGCTTAAGGCACCACCTGATTTCGCATTGACAGGCCAAAGCAAATCCCGATTGGTGCCTCTGTGCAACAGTGCGGACAGGGGGCCACAACGCTGTCACAGCCCCCGCCTATCCTTTCGCGGTAGCCGATTACGGGAACAGCGGCGCCTGATCGATGCCGGTCGTCTCGCCCAGCCCCATCATGACGTTCATGTTCTGGATCGCCTGACCCGACGCGCCCTTCACCAGATTGTCGATCACCGACACGATGATGGCGCTGCGCGGAGCGCGGTCGGCGACGACACCGATCAGATTGTGGTTGGAGGCGCGGACATGGCGCGTCGCCGGCACCACCCCGGCCGGGGTCACGCCGACGAAGGGCTCGTCGGCATAGCGGGCGGCAAGCGTCGCCCGCAGGTCGTCGGCGGTGACGCCGTCGGCCATGCGGACATAGATGGTCGCCATCATGCCGCGGTTCATCGGCACCAGATGCGGGGTGAAGGAAACGGTGACCGGACGGCCGGCGGCCAGCCGCAGTTCCTGCTCGATCTCCGGCATGTGGCGGTGATGGCCGACGCCATAGGCGTTGAAGCCTTCCGACACCTCGGTGAACAGGTTGGCCTGCTTGGCGTCGCGGCCGGCGCCCGACACGCCGGACTTGGCGTCGATGACGATCCCGCCCGGCTCGATCTGGTTCTCCAGCAGAAGCGGCAGAAGCGGCAGCAGCGAGCAGGTCGGGTAGCAGCCCGGGTTCGCCACCACCCGCGCCTTGCGCACGCCCTGGCGGTTGAACTCGGTCAGGCCGTAGGCGACCTCCTTCTGCAGGTCGACGGCGCGGTGCTCATGCCCGTACCAGATGGCATACTCGGCCGGGTCGGTCAGGCGGAAATCGGCGGACAGATCGACGACCTTCAGCCCGCTCGGCAGGCCGGCGACCACCTCCTGCGTGGTGCCGTGCGGCAGGGCGCAGAAGATGAAGTCGAGGTTGTCCCACTTCAGCTCCTCGATCTTCACCAGATCGGGCAGGCCATAGCCGCCCAGATGCGGGAACACCTCCGCCATCGGCTTGCCGGCCTGTCGTTCGGCGGTCAGCGCGGCGATCTCCACGTTCGGGTGGCGCAGCAGCATGCGCACCAGTTCGGCGCCGGTGTAACCGGAAGCGCCCAGGATGCCGACGCGGATTTTCGAACCGCCGGGCGTGCCGCCCGGAATGCTGATCGAGGCCATGGAGGCAATGTCCTTCGCTGAAGACGATCTGAAGACGGGTGGAACCTGTATCCGGGATAAGCGAAAGCGTGATGACAGCGCAAAAAGAAAGGGGCGCCCCTTTCGGGACGCCCCTCGCTTGTACCGTAAAGCAGCAGGCCCGTGTAGGGATTAGCGCTTCGAGAACTGGAAGCTGCGGCGGGCCTTGGCGCGGCCGTACTTCTTACGCTCGACCGTACGGGCGTCGCGGGTCAGGAAGCCGGCGGCCTTCAACGGCGGGCGCAGGGCCGGCTCGAAGTAGGTCAGCGCCTTGGAGATGCCGTGACGGACGGCACCGGCCTGGCCCGACAGACCGCCGCCGGCAACGGTGGCGACGACGTCGAACTGCTCCGAACGCTCGGTCACGCCGAACGGCTGGGCGATCATCATGCGCAGAACCGGACGGGCGAAGTAGACCGACTGGTCGCGGCCGTTCACGGTGACCTTGCCGGAGCCCGGCTTGATCCACACGCGGGCGACGGCGTCCTTGCGCTTGCCGGTGGCATAGGCGCGGCCCTGGGCGTCCAGCTTCGGAGCGGCGAGCTCCTCGGTGACGGTCGCGGTGGCGGCGGCGCCCGTCAGTTCCTTGAGGCTGGAGAGGGTGGTGGTGACCTGGGCCATGCTTACGCGCTCCGCTTATTCTTCGGGTTCAGGGCGCCGATGTCGAGGGCGACCGGCTGCTGCGCATCGTGCGGATGCGTGGCGCCCTTGTAGACCTTGAGGTGGGTCATCTGCTGACGGCCGAGCGGACCGCGCGGAACCATGCGCTCCACGGCCTTCTCGATCACACGCTCCGGATACTTGCCGTCCAGGATCTGGCCCTTGGAACGGCCCTTGATCCCACCCGGATAGCCGGTGTGCCAGTAGAAGATGTCGGCGTCGCGCTTGTTGCCGGTCAGCTTCACCTTCTCCGCATTGATGACGACGATGTTGTCGCCGCAATCCATGTGGGGGGTGTAGGTCGGCTTGTTCTTGCCACGCAGGATGTTCGCCAGGATGCTGGCAAGCCGCCCGAGAACGAGGCCGTCGGCGTCGACGACGTACCACTTCTTCTCGATTTCGGTCGGCTTCAGATTGAAGGTCTTCATCGCCACACTCGTTTCTTCGAATACGGATCGGCTGGCCGCCGATACCGGGGCGCCGAAGCGGACGGCTTTCTACGGGGCGAAGCATGCCTCTGTCAACGGAAAAATTATCGTTCTATTTCAACGCGTTGCGAGAGCGGTAATTTGGTACCGCGCCAGCAAACCCATTGATCTGGAAGGATTTTTTATGAGGCTTCATCGGTACGGTAATGAGATACCGCGACAGGCACTGGGTCATGCGGCGGGATCGAGTAGGTTCCGGTGACATGGGCGACCGGTTCCGGATCGCCTTCGGAGAACAGCAGGATCTCGCCATAGGCCAGCCGCTTGCCCAGCTTCAGGACGCGCGCTTCGGCGATGACGGCGACGGGTGGCGGGCGGCGCAGGAAGTTGATGGTCATGCTGGTGGTCACCGCCATCTCGACCCGGCCGATCAGGCTCAGCACCGCGCCGTAAAGCGCCACATCGGCCAGCCCGAACATCGCCGGGCCGGTAACCGTGCCGCCGGGACGGACGAAATCGTCCTTGTAGGGCAGGCGCAGGCGGATCGTGCCAGGTCCCAGGCTTTCGACGACGACGCCGAAGTTCCCGACCAGGGGAACCCCCTCGCGGATCAGATCCTCCAGTTCCTCCCTGGTCATGGCGGGAACGGGAGCGGCGGCGGAACGGTCGGCGGCGGACATGGGGCCTCTGTCGGTGAGCTTGGTTCGGTCACCGGACTGTGCGCCATCCCGTCCATTCGGACAAGTATGGTGCTACTCGGCCGGCTTCGTCTCTGCCGCTGTCGAGGACGAAGCGGGGGCTGCCGGCGTGGGTTCCGCCACAGTCGCAGCGGTGGGGGCGGGGCTGGCGGGGGGATTGTCGGTGGGGGCGGTCAGGCGGATCGGTCCACCGCCGCTGGCGGGCTGTGCCGGGCCGGTGGCGGACTGCTCGGCCGGAGCGGGGGTGGCGGCCGGGGCCGGTTCGGCGGGCGGGGCGAGCGGCACCGCCTTGATGTCCGACTTCGGGGGCTCCGAGCGGACCGTCTCCGTTTTGGCCGGCTCGGCTTTCGCCGCATCGGCCTTGGCGGGCTCGGGATCGGCGGGGGTGGAATAGTCGGGGACGATGCGGGCCTGGCTGCCGGTGATGACCAGGACCTTCTGGCCGATGGGCAGCGGCTGCGGCTCCTTCTGGGTCAGCGACAGCAATTCGCCGTTCGATTTGCGGACGATGTATTCCCAGCCGTTGGCGTCGCCGGCGATGTGCTCCATCGCCGTGCCCAGCAGCCCGCCGATCGCCGTGCCGCCGACGGTGCCGAGCGCGGCGTTCATGCCACCCGAGCCGACCTGGGCGCCAAGGATGCCGCCGGCCGCACCGCCGCTGACGGCGCCGACGGTGCCGTTGGCGCTGATCGCCACCTGACGGAAACCGACAACGATGCCGGGCTCGACCTTGTTGGCCTGCTGGACCGCGCTGGAGGCGTAGGTGTTGGGAGAATAGTCGGAGGTGCAGCCCGCAAGACCGCCGGCTACGGCGATGAACAGGCAGAGAGAGACCGATCGAAGCACGGGCGAACCATCCGTTTTGAACCCCGCCAAGTTTCTTACGGCAAAGTCCCCCGACTCGTCACCGGGCAAAATCCGGACGCGACGGGAATGCTGCATTGCAACAGAGCGATGGCCGGGGAAAGAGCCTGCCCTCCCCGGCCACCATGAACGCAGAAAGCGGCGTCAGCGGCCGGCGGTCTGGTCGCTGGCCTTCAGCGACAGGTACTTCAGCGTCAGCGTCGGCACGTTCTCGATCACCCAGGAGGCCATCGCCTCCTCCTCGCGCAGCGAGGTCTGCAGCAGGGGCGTGGCGAAGGCGAAGTTGCCGGCCTCCGCCACGGTCAGCAGCGACCGGTAGCTCGCCACTTCGAAATTCTCGAAGGCGTAGTTGGCGAAGGAGTTCTTGAGGATCTCGTCTTCGGCGAAGCTGTGGCCGAGTGCGGCCAGATTGCCCATGATCGACAGGGCGGTGTCCTTCAGACCGGAATGGCTTTCCTGAAGCTGGTCCAGGATCTGCTCGATGCGGGTGATCTGGCCCTCGGTTTCGCCACGGTGCATGCGCAGGTGGTCGGAGACCTCCGGATAATTCACCAGACGGTCAAGCTGGCGGTCCATCAGGGCCAAAGCCTGCTGTTCCACCGCATGGGCGTTGCGCAGACCGGTGACGAACAGCGCGCGCGTTAGGTCCGCGGGATAGGCAGCCATGTGTTTCTCCTGTGGTATCAACGCTCCGTTGAACGTCTGCCCGCACCAACAGCAGGGCTCCGTCTTCGACGCTTACCGCTTGCGCCATAACGCAAAGGGGCAAACCCGCAGCCGTGGTGCTCCGATACCGGCTGGAAGTGCCCCGACCGGGACACGGACGCGCGGTTGCCGGATGCGGCGCGCTGCGGGGAAATGGCTCCATGATCCGCACCGGCACACCAGCAAGAGACATCCCCGCCATGACCGTCACCCTGCCCGGCTCCGTCGGTGCGGTCGTCGCCCTCATCCTGATGCTGACCGCCCTGGCCGGCTGGCGCCGGGCGGAGCCGGAGGATCTGACCGGCTGGCGCACCGAACGGCTGGCGACCTTCCACGTCTGGCAGGCGGGGAGCCCGGCACGCGAGGTCTGGGACCATCCCGACGCCCCGGTGCTGGTCACCATACCCGCCGGCAGCTTCCTCCGGGGCTCCCCGGCGACGGAGACGGAACGGTTTCCCGACGAGCCCTTGCCGGCTCCGGCATCGATCCGGCAACCCATCGCCGTCGGCAAATATCCGGTTACCCGCGGCGAATATGGCAGCTTCATCCAGGACAGCGGCTATCGGCCACGGACGGTCTGCCGCGGCTATGCCGGAGAGACGGAGCTGCTGCCGCGCTGGCATTTCTCCTGGCGCCGGCCGGGTTTCGCCCAGACGAACAACGATCCGGCGGTCTGTGTGAGCTGGTACGACGCCAAGGCCTACGTGGACTGGCTCAGCCGCCGGACCGGCAAGCGCTATCGCCTGCTGACCGAGACGGAGTGGGAATATGCGGCCCGCGCCGGCACCCGGACCGCGCGCTGGTGGGGCGACGATCCTGCCAGGGGATGCGATGCGGCGAACGTCGCCGACCTGTCGGCCAAGGACCGCTTCACCGACTGGGAGGTGGCGAACTGCCGCGACGGCGCCCTGTTCACCTCGCCGGTCGGCAGTTACCGCGCCAACGGCTTCGGCCTGTACGACATGCTGGGCAATGTCTGGCAGTGGGTGGAGGACTGCGCGCCGGACGGCCGGTCCGGAGGCCCCTGTGCGCAGCGGACGATGCGCGGCGGGTCATGGCACAGCAACCCGCGCTATGTCCGCTCCGCCGTGCGCCGGGTGGACGCGGCGGACAGCGGCTATGCCGCCTATGGGATCCGCGTCGTCCGCGATCCCTGACGAGGTTGGGGCTCAGCTGCGCAGAACCTCCAGTGCCGACAGGCCCTGCACCGCATGGTCGAGGAAGGCGCGCACCCGGCCGGGCATCAGCCTTGCGGTCGGCACCACGACATGGACCGGCAGCGGCTCCGGCTCGGCGTGCGGCATCAGGCGCAGCAGCGTGCCGGCGGCGAGGTCGTCCGCCGCCTGATAGGACAGAGGGCGGGCGATGCCGTGCCCATCACGGGCGGCGAGCAGCGCCGGCTCGATGTGGCTGACCGCCAGCTTCGGCGCCACCCGCAGCACCCGCTCCCGCCCGTCGATCAGGAAGCGCCAATCCGGCGGGCCGGGCCGGGCCGTCGTCAGGATGAGGTCGTGGCCGGACAGCTCCTCCGGCATCGACGGCGTGCCGCGCCGGGCCAGATAGCCGGGGCTGGCGACCAGAAAGCGCCTGACCTGCCCCACCCGCCGGGCGACGAGGCCGGAGTCGGGCAGCGGGCCGATGCGGATCGCCACGTCCAGCTCCTCCTCGATCAGGTCGAGGTTGCCGTCTGACAGCGTCAGCTCGACGCGGATGTCCGGAAACTCCCGCATGAAGTCGAGGACCAGAGGCGTCACATGCTTGCGCCCGAACATCACCGGTGCTGTGACGCGCAGCCGCCCGCGCATCGGCCGGTCGGTGCCGGTGGCGGCCAGCGCCTCGTCATAGTCGGCCAGCAGGCGGCGCGCCTGCTCGGCCAGCCGCCGGCCGGCATCGGTTGGGGCAAGGTTGCGGGTGGTGCGCTCGATCAGCCGCACACCCAGCCGTTCCTCCAGCCCCGACAGCGCGCGCGTGACGGCGGGCGCCGACCGCCGCAGCCGCTTTGCCGCACCGGCAAGGCTGCCGGTCTCCAGGATCGCGACGAAGATCGTCAGTTCGTCCAGCCGGTCCACAATTCTTCCAAATTCCGAAAGAGTCCCTTTTCATCAAAGCGCATTCCTGCGAAGCGGCGCAAGTGGTTGGCTATGGGCATCCGCGTTCCACACAGAAGGGGGCCTTGCCATGGGCACCAGCACCGATCCCGCCATCACGCTCTACGGCACGCCGCTGTCGGGGCATGCCCACCGGGTCGAAGCCTTCCTGAACATCCTTGGGCTGCCCTATCGCTACGTCGATGCGAATGCCGAGGTTCGCCGGTCGGACGCCTTCCTCGCCCTGAACCCCTTCGGACAGATCCCGGTGCTGGTCGACGGCGATCTCGTCCTGCCGGACTCGGTCGCCATTCTCGTCTATATCGCCGACCGCTACGACGCTTCCGGCCTGTGGAACCCGAAGGCACCGGACGAGGCGGCGCAGGTGCAGCGCTGGCTGTCGGTTGCCGCCGGAGATCTGCGCTTCGGGCCGGCGCTGGCGCGCATTCTCACGCTGTGGGGCGGGGCCGGGACGCTGGCCGATGCGCACAGGATCGCGGAGCGCCTGCTGCGCTTCATGGACAGCCATCTGGCGACCCGCAACTGGCTGGCGGCGGCACGGCCGACCATCGCCGACATCGCCTGCTACGCCTATGTCGCCCGTGCACCGGAAGGCCACATCCCGCTCGATCCGTATCCGGCGGTGCGGCGTTGGCTGGGGCGGGTGGAGGCGATTCCGGCGCTGACCCCGATGCCGGAAAGCGCCATCCCACAGCCGGCCTGAGTCTCTTGGGCAGGACCGCGTGACGCAGGCGTTTCTGGACGTGGTGACGCAAGCGCTTCTTGACGTGGTGACGCAAGCGTCACGGGACCGTCGCCAAGCACCCGAAACTGTGCTTCGATGACGGTTCCATGACACTTGATGGATGGGTGAGTCGATGCGCAATTCCGCCTGTTCCGGACGCTGGTCGCTGCTGTCCGGTGCGGTTGCCCTTTCCCTTCTGGCTGGGCCTGCCCTGGCGGCAGACCCTGTGCCGCAAAGCGATCTGCTGAACGCCGAGCTGTGGATGCAGCGGTCGGTCGAATACAAGGCGAACTCGCTGGCGGTCTATGCGCTGGGCAAAATCCAGCTGGACAAGGCGCTGGCCGACAAAAGCTGGACCGCGGTGACCGAGCAGACCGGCAACTACCAGGACCTGCCGCCGGCGGTGGTTCTGGACCTGGACGAGACGGCGATGGACAACTCCGCCTATCAGGCCGGGCTGGTCACCACCAACGGCGAGTTCTCGCCCAAGACCTGGGATGCCTGGGTGAAGGCGGAGAAGGCGACGGCGGTGCCGGGTGCGGTCGAATTCACCCAGTACGCCGAATCGAAGGGCGTGAAGGTGTTCTACGTCACCAACCGCAACGCCGACCAGGAAGAGCCGACCCGCCGCAATGCGCAGGCGCTGGGCTTCCCGATGGGCGGCAACGTCGATACCTTCCTGATGTCGAAGGAAAAGCCGGACTGGGGCTCGGCGAAGGGGACGCGGCGCGCCTACATCGCCAAGGATTACCGGATCGTTCTGCTGTTCGGCGACAATTTCGGCGACTTCAGCGATGCCTACAACGGCGGCGAGGCCGACCGTCTGAAGGCGTTCGAAGCGGCGAAGGAGCATTTCGGGCGCGACTGGCTGATGCTGGCCAATCCCGGTTACGGCTCGTTCGAGAGCGCGCCCTTCGGGCATAATTTCAAACTGTCGGCGGACGAGAAGCGGGCCAAGAAGATCGGCGCGCTGGAGCCCTGGGTGGCACCGGCCCAATAATGGCCTGCCTAACAATGGCCTGAAAAGACGGTGCGCCGGGCCTGGAGCATGGCCTTCAGAAGATCAGGCGCACCGCTTCCACGATCAGCACCCACGGCGTACCGATCATGACGGTCCACACCGCAAGGCGCGGCAGGCCACGCATCTTGCGGACCTTCGGTTCGGCGGAGGGAACGGCTTCGAACGAGGTGGCGTTGTAGATCGACATGGCCTGCTGCTCCATGAGCAAGATGACGTTGAAGCCATCATGCGGTTTCGATCCTTAACGACTGTTAAAGAGCGCCGTCTGCAAAGTCGGCGTTTGCGCATTACCTCCACCGGATAAGTATACTCCCGCAAAGGCGGCGCCATGGTGCCGGGCGGCAGTTGCCACGGCGCCGCCGAGGAGCGGGGTTACGGGACGTTATGGCTTCGCCACGTGCCAGACGTTGTTCACGCCGTCACCGGTGGTGTCGCCGGGCTTCGCATCCTTGGCCCAGCTGTAGAGCGGCTTGCCGTTGTAGGCCCACTGCCGGCTTCCGTCGTCACGGGTGACGACGCTGTATTTGCCCATCGGCTTGGCGGAGGCGGGAGCCATCAGCGGCGGCCAGTTGGTCGCGCAAGGCCCGTTGCAGGCCGACTTGCCGGCACCGTCCTTGTCGAAGACATAGAGTGTCATGCCCTTCGCGTCGGTCAGGACGGGACCCATCGCGGTTTTGCCCGTCATGGCCGGTTCCTTGTCCTGGGCGAAAGCAGGGGCAAAGGTGGGGGCGCCTGACAGGACGGCCCCCAGGCCGATGGCGGCAGCGGCGATACGGAGTGCGGTCTTCATTGCGCGGTTCCTCCCGAAAACCAGATCCGCCGGAACGGCGGACCGGATGGAGCAAGGACGCAACGGGACCGCGGATATTCCTCCCGTCACCGGCCGGAAGGCGATGCCATCGGGGTTATACCGTCAGGTATTTGCGGACCTCCTGCTCGTCCAGGCCGCTGCGCGGACCGGACAGCATCACCTCGCCGCGCTCCATCACCACCCAGTCGTCGGCAAGGTCGCGGGCGAAATCGAAATACTGCTCGACCAGCAGGATCGCCATGGTGCCCTTGTCGCGCAGGTAGGAGATGGCCCGGCCGATGTCTTTGATGATCGACGGCTGGATGCCTTCGGTCGGCTCGTCCAGCACCAGCAGGCGCGGGCGCGTCACCAGGGCGCGGCCGATGGCGAGCTGCTGCTGCTGGCCGCCCGACAGGTCGCCGCCGCGGCGCTCCAGCATGGATTTCAACACCGGGAACAGCTCGAACACCTCGTCGGGGATCGAACGCTGGGCGCGCGGCAGCGGGGCGTAGCCGGTCAGCAGATTTTCCCGCACCGTCAGCAGCGGGAAGATCTCGCGTCCCTGCGGCACATAGGCGATGCCGCGCCGCGCCCGGTCGGCCGGCGACATCTTCGTCACGTCGGCGCCGTCCCAGCCGATGGAGCCGCCGGACACCGGCTTCAACCCGACGATGGCGCGCAGCAGGCTGGATTTGCCGACACCGTTGCGGCCGACCAGACAGGTGACCTTGCCGATTTCCGCCTTCATGGAAACGCTGCGCAGGGCCTGGGCGGCGCCGTAATGCAGATCGAGGGAACGAACGTCCAACATGCTGGGGTCTCCCGTCAGCGGCCGAGATAGGTATCGATGACCTGCTGGTTCGCGCTGACCGCGTCCAGCGAGCCTTCGGCCAGGACCGAGCCCTCGGCCAGCACCGTCACCTTGACGCCGAGCGCGCGGACGAAGCTCATGTCATGCTCCACCACGATCACCGAATGCTTGCCGGCGATGCTGCACAGCAGCTCGGCGGTCTGTTCGGTCTCGGCGTCGGTCATGCCCGCCACCGGCTCGTCGACCAGCAGAAGCTTGGGGTCCTGGGCCAGCAGCATGCCGATCTCCAGCCACTGCTTCTGCCCGTGCGACAGGCTGCCGGCCTGCCGGCTGCGCAGGGCGGACAGGCGGGTGATGTCGAGGATCTCCTCGATGCGGGCGCGGTCGTCGCGGCTGATGGCGTAGGTCAGCGTCTTCAGCGGCCGGCGCGGCGCCTTCAGCGCCAGTTCGAGGTTGTCCCACACCGTGTGCGGCTCGAAGACGGTCGGGCGCTGGAACTTGCGGCCGATGCCGAGATTGGCGATGGCCGCCTCGCGCAGGCGGGTCAGGTCGGTGTCGCCCTCGAACAGGATGGTGCCGGTGTCGGGGCGGGTCTTGCCGGTGATGACGTCCATCATCGTCGTCTTGCCCGCGCCGTTGGGGCCGATGATCGCCCGCATCTCGCCGGGCATCATCACCAGCGACAGGCTGTTCAGCGCCTTGAAACCGTCGAAGCTGACCGACACGCCGTCGAGATAGAGAAGGGTCGATTCCGCGCTCATGGGTCAGGCTCCCTTCTGGCCAGCGGTGTGGTTTGCGGGTTGGGCGTTCGGGAGAGCGGAGGTCTTGCGGCCGGGCAGCTTCGCCTTCAGCTGCGCGCCCAGCCCGAGCAGGCCCTTGGGCAGGAACAGCGTCACCGCCACGAACAGGCCGCCCAGCGCGAACAGCCACAGCTCCGGCAAGGCGCCGGTGAAATAGCTCTTGCCCATGTTGACCAGAACGGCACCGAGGATGCCGCCGGCCAGCGTGCCGCGCCCGCCGACGGCGACCCAGATCACCGCCTCGATCGAGCTGGCCGGGGCGAATTCCGACGGGTTGATGATGCCGACCTGCGGGACATAGAGGGCACCGGCCACGCCGGCCATGCAGGCCGAGAGCGTCCAGGCGAACAGCTTGTAGCTCTCGGTATCGTAACCCATGAAGCGGACGCGGCTCTCGGCGTCGCGCAGCGCCACCAGCACCTTGCCCAGCTTGGACGCGATGACGCCGGACGCGATCATATAGGAGAGCGCCAGGGCGGCGACCGTCGCCACGAACAGGGCGACGCGGGTGGTGTCGGCCTGGATGTCGTAGCCGAGGATGTCCTTGAAGTCGGTCAGGCCGTTGTTGCCGCCAAAGCCCATGTCGTTGCGGAAGAAGGCCAGCAGCAGGGCGAAGGTCAGCGCCTGGGTGATGATCGACAGGTAGACGCCGGTGACGCGGCTGCGGAAGGCGAACCAGCCGAAGGCGAAGGCCAGCGCACCCGGCACCACCAGCACCATGATCGCGGCGAACCAGAACTGGTCGAAGCCCAGCCAGTACCAGGGCAGCTCCTTCCAGTTCAGGAAGACCATGAAGTCGGGCAGCAGCGGGTTGCCATAGACGCCGCGCGGGCCGATCTGCCGCATCAGGTACATGCCCATGGCATAGCCGCCGATCGCGAAGAAGGCGGCGTGGCCGAGCGACAGGATGCCGCAATAGCCCCAGACGAGGTCCAGCGCCAGCGCCAGCAGCGCGAAGCACAGGTACTTGCCCAGCAGAGAAACGGTGAAGACCGACAGGTGGAAGGGCGAGTCCGCCGGCACCCACAGCGTCATCACCGGAACCGCCACCGCGAGGAATGCTAGGATCGTCAGCACGATCCCGGCCTTGCGGTCCAGCCCCATCAGGAAAAAGCGCAGCAGCATCGGATCAGGCCTCCACCGCGCGGCCCTTCAGCGCGAACAGGCCGCGCGGACGCCGTTGGATGAACAGGATGATGAAGATCAGCACCAGGATCTTGCCCAGCACCGCCCCGGCATAGGGTTCGAGGAACTTGTTCATGGTCCCCAGCGTCAGCGCGCCGACCAGCGTGCCCCACAGATTGCCCACCCCGCCGAACACCACGACCATGAAGCTGTCGAGGATGTAGCCCTGGCCGAGGTTCGGGCTGACATTGTCGATCTGGCTCAGCGCCACACCGGCGAGCCCGGCGATGCCGGAGCCGAGACCGAAGGTCAGCGCGTCCACCCGCGCGGTGCGGATGCCCATGGCGTTGGCCATCGGCCGGTTCTGCGTCACCGCGCGGATCGACAGGCCGAACCAGGTACGCTTCAGCGCCACCAGCAGGGCCGCGAAGACGGCGAAGGCGAAGATGACGATCCACAGCCGGCCGTAGGTGATGGTCAGGCCGCCCAGTTCGAAGGCGCCGGACATCCAGCTCGGCGCACCGACCTCGCGGTTGGTCGGGCCGAAGATGGAGCGGACGGCCTGCTGGAGCGCCAGCGACAGGCCCCAGGTGGCGAGCAGCGTTTCCAGCGGACGGCCGTAGAGCCAGCGGATCACGCTGCGCTCGATGACGATGCCGACGCCGCCCGACACGAGGAAGGCAGCGGGAAGGGCCACCAGGATCGACAGGTCGAACAGGCCGGGAGCATGGGCGCGGAAGAACTCCTGCACAAGGAAGGTGGTGTAGGCGCCGATCATCACCATCTCGCCATGGGCCATGTTGATGACGCCCATCACGCCGAAGGTGACGGCCAGCCCGATGGCGGCCAGCAGCAGCACCGAGCCCAGCGACAGCCCGTACCAGAGATTTTGCAGCGCCGCCCAGAAGGCCAGCTTCTGCTCCAGGGTGGAGACGGCCACAGCGGCAGACTTCTTGGTGAGGTCGGACGCGCCGGAGTTTGCGACCATGTTGAGCAGCACCAGCGCGTCGCGGTCGCCGCGGGCGGTCAGCGTGTCGGTCGCCGACTGGATTTCGGCGTCTGTCATTTTCGACGCGGCCTCGCCGGTCAACAGGATGGCGGCGCGCGCCTGCTCCATGGCGGCGCGCACACCCTTGTCCTGCTCCTTGGCAATGGCGGCGTTCAGCGTCTCCAGCGCGGAGGCGTCGCGGCTCTTGAACACCGCGTCGGCGGCGGAGCGGCGGACGCCGGCATCGGGGCTCATCAGGGTGAGGGCACCCAAAGAGGCGCTGATGGCACGGCGGAGCGAATTGTTGATGCGGATCTTCTCGACCGCGGCGGCCGGCGCCTCGCCCAGCGCGGCGCGGGTCAGCGGGTCGGTCAGGGTGAAGGCGTCGCCGGCCTTGCGGGCGATCACGACGGTGCCGTCGGCCTTGCGCACATAGAGGTCGCCGGCCTGGAGCGCTTCGATCACCGGCACGGCGGCCGGGTCGCCGGCCTCCGACAGTTGCGCCAGGGCCTTTTCGGTTCCGGAATAGCCGCCGCTGCCCAGGGCCTGGACAAGCGGGCGGAGGTCAGCGGCATAAGCGGCGGTCGATGTGGCGACCACCACACAGACGGCCATCAGCCAGCGGAGAGCGCGTCGCATCGGGAGTCCTTCGGTGCAGGGGCGGTGCGGGGGGCTGGAAACGCGAAACGCTTGCCGTCTCCCCTCCCCCGCCCGGCGGGAAAGGGGAAAGGGCAAGCGTCGCAACCACTCAGGTCAGAAGGGACAGGTCAGAGAGGGAACGCGCCCCTCACGACCCCTTGCCGCCGCACTTGCCGGTCTTCACGTTGAAGTTGCCGCAGGACATCGGCTTGCGCCAATCGGCGATCAGGTCCTTGCTGTCCGGCAGATAGTCCGACCACTCGTCGCCCGGGACGAGGCCCGAGGTCTTGGAGACGACGTCGAACTGGCCGTTCTCCTGCACTTCGCCGATCAGCACCGGCTTGGTGATGTGGTGGTTCGGCAGCATCGCCGAATAGCCGCCGGTCAGGTTGGGAACCGACACGCCGACCATGGCGTCGATGACCTTGTCCTGCTCGGTGGTGCCGGCCGCCTCGACCGCCTTCACCCACATGTTGAAGCCGATATAGTGGGCTTCCATCGGGTCGTTGGTGACGCGCTTGTCGTTCTTGGTGTAGGCCTTCCACGCCTTGATGAAGTCGGTGTTGGCCGGGGTCTCGACCGACTGGAAGTAGTTCCACGCGGCCAGATGGCCCAGCAGCGGCTTGGTGTCGATGCCGGCCAGCTCTTCCTCGCCGACCGAGAAGGCGACGACCGGGATGTCCTGCGCCTTGACGCCCTGGTTGCCCAGTTCCTTGTAGAAGGGAACGTTGGCGTCGCCGTTGATGGTGGAGACGACGGCGGTCTTCTTGCCGGCCGACCCGAACTTCTTGATGTCCGCCACGATCGACTGCCAGTCGGAATGACCGAACGGCGTGTAGTTGATCATGATGTCTTCGGGCTTGACGCCCTTGCTCTTCAGGTAGGCTTCGAGGATCTTGTTGGTCGTGCGCGGATAGACGTAGTCGGTGCCGGCCAGCACCCAGCGCTGGACCTTTTCCTTGGACATCAGGTAGTCGACTGCCGGGATCGCCTGCTGGTTCGGGGCGGCGCCGGTGTAGAAGACGTTGCGGGAGGACTCCTCCCCCTCATACTGGACCGGGTAGAAGAGGATGTTGTTCAGCTCCTCGAACACCGGCAGAACCGACTTGCGGCTGACCGAGGTCCAGCAGCCGAACACGGCCGACACCTTGTCCTTGCTGATCAGTTCGCGCGCCTTTTCGGCGAACAGCGGCCAGTTGGAGGCCGGATCGACCACCACCGGCTCCAGCTTCTTTCCCAGCAGGCCGCCCTTCTTGTTCTGCTCGTCGATCAGCATCAGCATGACGTCCTTGAGCGTCGTCTCGCTGATCGCCATCGTGCCGGACAGGGAGTGCAGGATGCCCACCTTGATGGTGTCGTCCGCCGCCTGGGCGGGCATCGCGAAGGATGCCATCGCACCCATGGCCAGACCGGCCAGCGCGCTGATCCCGAAGCTCGACGTCAGTTGCTTGGTCCGCATGAAGTTGCCCCCTTCCTTTGGCGCCCCGGTTGCTCCGGGGCTTCGCCACATCGTCGAAGGAAAAGCTACCGCGCATGCGAAAGGCGGTATCTACGTCAAATGACACATACGGTCCCAAGGCCACATAGGACCCTGCCTTTGCAGCGGTACCTCAGGCGAAGGTTCGGAATAAATCCGCCGCCACGGCGTCCAACCAGTGGATGAGCGCGTGTAACGGCAACAGCCCTCCACGGGTGAGATGGCGATGCAAGGGAGCAACAGTGTGAACAGCAGAGCTGCCGACACCAAATGTCGCTTGCGGATCTGGAATGCCTCGTCGAAGGATACAGCGCACGATCCTTTCCGTTCACGTTCCGGTCCTGTCGCCATGCATGATATCCGCCGCCCGATCTCCCGCCGCTCCGCCGCCCTTTGCATGGTCGGCGGACTGGTCGGCATCGTCCTGAGCGGTCCGGCGCTTGCCGCAGCGGCGAAAGAGGCCGTACACGCCGCCAAGCCGCCGCTGGTTGCCGGCTGGGCCGCGGCGCTGGAACAGCGTGCGCTGGAGGTGCAGAACGCACCCAAGCTGCCGGTCACCCGCATCGGCTACGGCGCCGTCGTCAAGAAGGGCGACGGCGGCATGGTCGAGAGCGTCGCCCCGGCGATGGATGTGCCCCCTGCCGACGTGCAGCAGGCGCAGGCCCCCACCCTGCCCGGCCTCGTGCCCATCGAGCCGGCACCGCCGGTGGTCATCACCGTGCGCTCGCCGCTGGCCGACCGCGTCGGCAAGGTGTCGCGCCGCCTGATCGAGATGGGCTTCCTGCCCGCCGACAAGTGGACCGACAGCTTCAACGACGATGTCGAGACCGCCGTGCGCGCCTTCCAGCTCGCCGAGGGGCTGCAGCCGGACGGCAAGGTCGGTGAGGTGACCCGTCAGGCGATGGACCGCACACCGGCGCAGACCGTGGCGCTTCTGCGCCGTGCAGCCGCGGCGATGCGGGCGCAGCAGGCCTCCATCCCCGACACCACCATCCTTGTAAACCTGCCCGGCCAGTCCGTCACCCTGATCGAGCATGGCCGCCCCGCCTTCACCATGCGGGCGGTGGTCGGCCGGCCGTCGCGCAAGACACCGCTGCTGCAGGACAAGGTGACCAGCGTCACCATCAACCCGACCTGGACCGTACCGCCGACGGTGCTGAGCGAGGACAAGCTGCCGGCCCTGCGCAAGAAGGGCACCACCGGCATCAAGAACGCCGCCGTCTATCTGGACGGGTCGGAAGTGGCCAACACCCAGTCGGTCAACTGGTGGTCGGTCGATCCCGGCCGCGTGCGCATCGTCCAGAGGCCGGGCGACGACAACGCGCTGGGCCGCTTCCGCTTCAACCTGACCAACGGCGACGGCATCTTCCTGCACGGCACCAACGACCCGCGCCTGTTCAGCCGCGACCTGCGCGCCGCCAGCTCCGGCTGCGTGCGGCTGGAGGACGCCCGGATGATGGCGGAGACGCTGCTGGGTGCGGCGAAGGTGACGCCGGCCGGCATCGGCCAGCAGCTCGACACCGGGGAGACCAAGACGATCCGGCTGCCGAACGCCATCCCCGTTCGCTTCGTCTACTGGAACGCCTCTGTCGACACCGCCGGCGTGGTGCGCGTCCATCCCGACATCTACGAGGATCCGCCCACGCTGGCGACGCCGTCGGGCCAGTCGGGCTCTGCTGCACCGGCAATGTCGGCGGGCACTCCGCCATCGGCCAGCCCGGTGACGCCGGTGTCGACGCCGCGCCCGCTGTCCAAGCCGGCACCGCTGCCGGTCCCGACCGCCCATGCGCCGACGCCGCTGTCCTCCGCCTCCACCCCGGCCCCGGCCAAGCCGCTGCCGACCTCGACCGGCATGTGAGGCCGGCGTGCGGATCGGCCGGATCGATCATGTCGTCCTGACGGTCGCCTCAATCGAGGCGACCTGCGCCTTCTATCGCGACGTGCTGGGGATGGAGATCGTCACTTTCGCCGGCGGCCGTCGCGCCCTGTCCTTCGGTGTGCAGAAGATCAACCTGCACGAGGTCGGGCGGGAGTTCGAGCCGAAGGCCGCCCGCCCCACCGCCGGCAGCGGCGATTTCTGTCTGATCGCCGACACGCCGCTGGGGCAGGTGATCGCCGAACTCCAGGCCCGTGGCATCGCCATAGAGGAAGGTCCGGTGAACCGCACGGGCGCCACCGGACCGATCCGCTCCGTCTACATCCGCGATCCCGACGACAATTTGGTCGAGATCGCCAACTACCTCTGAGGGCCCGCTTTCACGCACACTGGAAGGATCGGAGGCGCCATGTCGGTTCATCGCTCTTCCAAAGGCTACGAAACCGGGGCCAAGGCCTATGTCAAAGGCCGCCCCGGCTATCCGGCCGAAGCAACCAACTGGCTTCGTGATGTCCTGGGTGTCGGACCCGGCCGCAGAACGCTGGAGGTCGGCGCCGGCACCGGCAAGTTCATCGCGGTGCTGAAGGAATGCGGCGGCGAGATCGTCGCCGTCGAGCCGATCGCCGGCATGCGCGAGCAGCTGGTCCACAGCTTCCCCGACCTGACCGTCCTGGCCGGGACCGCCGAGACGATTCCCCTGCCCGACGGGTCCGTCGATGCGGTGGTCTGCGCGCAGGCGTTCCACTGGTTCGCCACGGCCGCCGCCCTCCAGGAAATGCGCAGGGTCCTGGCGCCGGGCGGGAGATTGGGACTGATCTGGAACGTCCGGGACGAAAGCAGGCCCTGGGTGGCGGCGCTGTCCGCCATCACCGACCCCTGGGAAGCCGGCACTCCGCGCTACCGGACCGGCGACTGGCGCCGGGCCTTCCCGGCTCCCGGCTTCGAGGCCATCGACGAGCGCCATGTCCGCCATGCCCATGTCGGAACCCCGGACGACGTCATCGTCAGGCGCACGCTGTCTGTCAGCTTCATCGCAGCGCTTCCCGCCGAATTGCAGGCGGAGGTCGAGCGGGATGTCCGCGCTCTGATCGCGAACACACCGGAACTGGCGGGCGCCACCGAAATCGCCTTTCCCTACGAAACGGCGATGTTCGCCTTCCGCAAGGTCTGACGGCTCCCGGCGACACCCGACCGCTATCAGCGCGTCTGAAGCACGCCCACAGCACCGCGGGCGACCTCATGCAGGTCGGCCTCGCCGCCGGACTGGACATGGGCGAACAGGCCGGCGCGCATGCGCGGATCCCAGAACTTGCGGATGTGGGTCGCCGTCTCCGTCACCGCCTCCTCATGGGGGTAAGTGGCGAAATGGACGGCGATCTGGTTCGCCATCCGGACCAGATCCTTGGCGTGGTTCGTGTGGCTCATCGGTGTCTCCGGATTGGGTTTGAATCAACGGAACAGGATGACGGTGTCGCGGCGCGACAGGGCACCCAGAGTCAGGTTGGCGTTGCGCGCCAGTTCCAGCGCCAGCGCCGTCGGTGCCGAGATGGTCGCCAGCAGCGGGATGCCCACCGCGGCGGTCTTCTGTACCAGTTCGAAGCTGCACCGGCTGGTCATCACCACGAAGCCGGTGGCCGGGTCGGCACCCGAACGCACGACGGCGCCGATCAGCTTGTCCAGCGCGTTGTGGCGGCCGACATCCTCGCGGGCCATGCGGATGGCGCCGTCGGGCGCGCACCAGGCGGCGGCATGGACCGAGCGGTTGGCCCGGTTCATCGGCTGATGGTCCGGCAGGGCGCGGAAGGCGGCGGCCACGGCGGCCGGGTCCACCTCCAGCGAGGTCTCGATCTTGCGGGGCTCCCGAACGGCGTGGACAAGACTGTCCACGCCGCACAGGCCACAGCCGCTCCGCCCCTCCATGGAGCGGCTGCGCAGACTTCCGCGCAGGAGACGCAGGGGATCGACCGTCATGTTGACGACGAAGCCCAGCGGGGTTTCCCGCACGGTCATGTTCTCGATGTCGGCGGCGGTCCCGACGATCTCCTCGGCCAGGCTGAAGCCCAGCGCGAAGTCTTCCAGATCGGCGGGGGTCGCCATCATCACGGCGTGGGACCGGCCGTTGTATTCGAAAGCGACCGCGGTTTCCTCCGGCACCTGCCATTCGACATCCGCGCCCTCCTCCATCCCGACACCGGCGGAGAAGCCGGTGCCGGTGACGGCGATGGAACACATCGCCGAGGAGAGCGGGGAATTGTCGTCCGGACGGATGGACCCAGAAGGCATCGCGGTCATGCTTCCCACTCCTCAGGCCGTCACTCGGCGGCGATCACGTTGGCGGCGGCGATGCGCTTGCGCTCGACGTCGTTCTTCGCGTAATCAACCTGCCAGTCCGACGGTTGGTTGCTGCGGGCGACCTGCACCGCCGTCACCTTGTATTCGGGGCAGTTGGTCGCCCAGTCCGAATTCTCGGTGGTGATGACGTTGGCACCGGTCACGGGATGATGGAAGGTGGTGTAGACGACGCCGGCCGGCATGCGGTCGGAGATGACGGCGCGCAGCGTCGTCGCCCCCATGCGGCTGGCGAGCGACACCATGTCGCCGTCCTTGACGCCGCGGATCTCGGCGTCCACCGCGTTGATCTCCAGCACGTCCTCCGGATGCCAGGCCACATTGGCGGTGCGGCGGGTCTGGGCACCGACATTGTAGTGGGCGAGGATGCGGCCGGTGGTCAGCACCAGCGGATACATCCGCGTGGTCCGCTCGTCGGTCGGCACATATTCGGTGATCACGAAACGGCCGAGGCCGCGGGCGAAGCTCTCCTCGTGCATGATCGCCATGCCGGTGTCGTCGTCCTCCAAGCCGGTGCAGGGCCACTGGACGCTGCCGACGCGGTCGAGCTTCTCGAAGCTGACGCCGCGGAAGGTCGGGGTCAGCCGGGCGATCTCGTCCATGATCTCGGCGGTGGTCTCGTAGTGCATCGGGTAGCCCATCGCCGTCGCCAGCGCGCAGGCGACCCAATGCTCGTCCTTGCCGACCTTCGACGGCATCGCCTTGCGGACGCGGTTGATGCGGCGCTCGGCGTTGGTGAAGGTGCCGTCCTTCTCCAGGAAAGAGGTGCCGGGGAAGAAAACGTGGGCGAAGGCCGCCGTCTCGTTCAGGAACAGATCCTGGACGATGACGATGTCCAGCGATTCCAGGGCCGAGGTGACGTGGTTGGTGTTCGGGTCGGACTGGACGATGTCCTCGCCCTGCACGAACAGGCCGCGGAAGCTGCCGTCATGCGCGCTGTCGAACATGTTGGGGATGCGCAGGCCGGGTTCCGGATCCAGCGTGACGCCCCAGGCGGTCTCGAACTCCTGGCGGACGAGGTCGTCCGACACATGGCGGTAGCCCGGCAGCTCGTGCGGGAAGGAGCCCATGTCGCAGGAGCCCTGCACGTTGTTCTGGCCACGCAGCGGGTTCACGCCGACGCCCTCGCGGCCGATGTTGCCGGTCGCCATCGCCAGGTTGGCGATCGCCATCACCGTGCTGGAGCCCTGGCTGTGCTCGGTCACGCCCAGGCCGTAGTAGATCGCGGCGTTGCCGCCGGTGGCATAGAGACGGGCGGCGGCGCGGACCTGATCGGCCGGGACGCCGGTGCGCGATTCCAGATATTCCGGCGAGTTGCGGTGCTCGGCGATGAACGCCTCCCACTTCGCGAACTCCTTGGGATCGCAGCGCCCCTCGACGAAGGAGCGGTTCACCAGCCCCTCGGTGACGATGACGTGGGCGATGGCGTTGACCACGGCGACGTTGGTGCCGGGCTGGAGCTGGAGGTGGTATTCGGCCTGGACATGCGGGCTGCGCACCAGATCGATGCGGCGCGGATCGACGACGATCAGCTTGGCCCCGGCGCGCAGGCGCTTCTTCATGCGCGACCCGAACACCGGGTGGCCGTCGGTCGGGTTGGCGCCGATGACCAGGATGACGTCGGACTTGTCGACGCTGCGGAAATCCTGGGTGCCGGCCGAGGTGCCGAAGGTCTGCGACAGGCCGTAACCGGTCGGCGAATGGCAGACGCGGGCGCAGGTGTCGATGTTGTTGGTGCCGAAGGCGGCCCGGATCATCTTCTGGACGACATAGACCTCCTCGTTGGTGCAGCGCGACGAGGTGATGCCGCCGATGGAGCCGCGGCCATACTTGGCCTGCACCGCCTTCAGCCGCTCCGCGGCGTAGGCGACCGCCTCTTCCCACGACACTTCACGCCACGGGTCGGTGATCTTCTCGCGCACCATGGGCTTCATGATGCGGTCCTTGTGGGTGGCGTAGCCCCAGGCGAAGCGGCCCTTGACGCAGGAATGGCCCTCGTTCGCGCCGCCGTCCTTCCAGGGCGTCATGCGGACCACCGTGGTGCCCTGCAGCTCGGCCTTGAAGGAGCAGCCGACGCCGCAATAGGCGCAGGTCGTGATGACGCTGTGCTCGGGCTGGCCGTGCTCGATGATCGACTTCTCGGTCAGGGTCGCGGTCGGGCAGGCCTGGACGCAGGCGCCGCAGGACACGCACTCGCTGTCCATGAAGCTCTCGTTGGCGCCCGGCGACACCGAGGAGGCGAAGCCGCGCCCGTCGATGGTCAGCGCGAAGGTGCCCTGGGTTTCCTGACAGGCGCGGACGCAGCGCGAGCAGACGATGCACTTGGAGGCGTCGAAGGTGAAGTACGGGTTGCTCTCGTCCTTCGCGGCGGCGCGGTGGTTTTCGCCTTCGAAACCATACCGCACGTTGCGCAGGCCGACGGCGCCGGCCATGTCCTGCAACTCGCAGTCACCGTTGGCGGCGCAGGTGAGGCAGTCCAGCGGATGGTCGGAGATGTAAAGCTCCATCACGCCGCGGCGCAGCTTGGCCAGCTTGTCGGTCTGGGTGTGGACCTTCATGCCGGGGGCGACGGGGGTGGTGCAGGACGCCGGGGTGCCTCGGCGCCCCTCGATCTCCACCGCGCAGAGGCGGCAGGAGCCGAAGGGCTCCAGGCTGTCGGTGGCGCACAGCTTCGGCACGGTGATGCCGGCGTCCATGGCGGCGCGCATCACGGAGGTGCCTTCGGGAACGGTGATCGCGCGGCCGTCGATCTCCAGCGTCACCAGGGTCTCGGAGACGCGGGCCGGGGTGCCGTAGTCGGTCTCGTGGATGAGGGTCATCTCGGGTGCTCCTGGGTCGCTCGTTATTCGGCGGCGATGTGGGTGACGCGGACGGCGTGCTGCTTCTTGCGGAAGTCTTCCGGGAAGTGCTTCACGGCGCTGCGCACCGGATAGGGCGTCATGCCGCCCATGGCGCAGAGCGAGCCGTCCACCATCACGTCGCAGAGGTCGGCGAGCAGGGTCAGGTTCGCATCGACGTTCTTGCCGGCGATGATCTTGTCCAGCGTCTCCATCCCGCGGGTGGAGCCGATGCGGCAGGGGGTGCACTTGCCGCAGGACTCGGCGACGCAGAACTCCATGGCGAAGCGGGCCTGCTGGGCCATGTCGACGCTGTCGTCGAAGACGACGATGCCGCCATGACCGACCATCGCCTCCTGCGCCGCGAAGGCTTCGTAGTCCTTGGGCAGGTCGAACTGCGAGGGCGGCAGGTAGGCGCCCAGCGGGCCGCCGACCTGCACCGCACGGATCGGCCGGCCGGTGATGGTGCCGCCGCCATACTCGTACAGCAGCTCGTGCAGGGTGATGCCGAAGGCCTTCTCGACGATGCCGCCGTTCTTGATGTTGCCGGCGAGCTGGAAGGGCAGCGTGCCGCGCGACCGGCCGACGCCGAAGTCGCGGTAATAGTCGCCGCCCTTGTCGAGGATGATCGGCACCGAGCAGAGCGACAGCACGTTGTTGACCACGGTCGGCTTGCCGAACAGGCCTTCCAGCGCCGGCAGCGGCGGCTTGGCGCGGACCATGCCGCGCTTGCCCTCCAGGCTTTCCAGCATCGCGGTCTCTTCGCCGCAGATGTAGGCGCCGGCGCCGACGCGGACGTCGAGGTGGAAGGTGCGGTTGGTGCCGTGGATGTTGTCGCCGAGCCAGCCCTCGTCATAGGCCAGCTTGATGGCGTGGCGCAGGGTCGCCGTGGCGTGCGGGTATTCCGACCGCATGTAGACGTAGCCGGAGGTCGCGCCCACCGCGATGGCGGCGATGGTCATGCCCTCGATCAGGCAGAAGGGGTCGCCTTCGATGATCATGCGGTCGGCGAAGGTGCCGCTGTCGCCCTCGTCGGCGTTGCAGCAGACGAACTTCTCGTCCGCCGGGGCCTGCATCACCGTGTTCCACTTGATGCCGGTGGGGAAGCCGGCGCCGCCGCGGCCGCGCAGGCCGCTGTCGGTCACCGCCTTGACGATCTCCGCCTGGGACATCGCCAGCGCGTTCTCCAGCCCGCGGAAGCCGCCATGGGCGCGGTAGTCCTCGACCGACAGCGGGTCGATGATGCCGCAGCGGGCGAAGGTCAGCCGCTCCTGCTTCTTGAAATAGGGGATTTCCTCGGTCAGGCCGTGGCCCAGCGCATGCTCCCCGCCGGTCAGGAAGCTGGCATCGAACAGGCCGGGGACGTCGGCGGCGGTGACCGGGCCGTAGGCGACGCGGCCTTCCGGAGTTTCGACCTCGACCAGCGGCTCCAGATAGAGCATGCCGCGCGAGCCGTTGCGGACGATGCGCAGCGGCAGGTCGCGCTTGGTGGCTTCCGCCCGGATGGCGGCGGCGACCGCATCGGCGCCGACCGACAGGGCGGCGGAATCGCGCGGGACGAAGACGGTGATCAGATGGCCGCTCATTGGGCGTGCCCCTTGTGGGAGTGGCTGAGAGCGCGGGGGATCTGGTTGTGGGCGTGCGGGTTGGCCCGCGTCTCGGCCGCCAGCTCGTCGAAGCGGTCGGGGGAGACCCGGCCGTGCAGGTTCTCGTCGATCATGACGGCGGGGGACAGGGCGCAGTTGCCCAGGCAGAAGACCGGTTCCAGCGTGAAGGCGCCGTCGGCGGTGGTGCCGTGGAAATCGACCTGCAGCCGCGTCTTGATGTGGTCGACCAGGGCGTTGGCACCCATCGACTGGCAGGCCTCGGCCCGGCAGACCTTGATGGTGTGGCGGCCGGGCTTTTCGCGGCGGAATTCGTGATAGAAGGAGACCACGCCATGCACGTCGGCGCGCGAGAGGTTCAGCGCCGTCGCCAGCAGGGGGATGGCTTCCTCGTCGATGTAGCCGAACTCTTCCTGCAGGGCGTGGAGGATCGGCAGCAGGGCGCCGCGCAGATGCCGATTGTCTTCGACAATCGTCATGGCGCGCTCAGCGCTCCACGGATGGCAAGCGTTCACGGGTATCCCTCCTTGCGATCGTCCGCGCCGCACTTGAGGTCGGCGTCGTTCTGGCTTGGCTCTGTTGGCTTTTTCCGGACGTCTCTCGTCGCCCGGCACCGTCAGAGTGGCGGAGGATACGGTATGCCAGCAAATTGTATTTTCCGATGGGCTGATAGCTTTTGGCTATCAAGTCCCGTGGCGACCGCTCAGCGGAGCGCCAGCCGCCAGGGAATCATGGCGTCGGCGACGCCGATGGCGACGCGCTGGGCGATGTCGGCGTCGGCGGCTGCCACCGCAAGCGCCTTGGCGAGCGGCGGCGGCGGGTCGCGGTCGGCGTAAGCAAGGCCGACGACGTGGCTCAGCTCCGGATCGACCAGCGGCAGGGCGACGATGTCGGGATGCGGCGGCACGAAGGTCAGAAGCTGGCCCGGCACGATGCTGGCGCAGCTGCCGGCGCGGACGATGGTGTAGAGGGTGACGATGGAGTTGGTCTCCATCGCCGGCTCCACCGTCCGCCCGGTCATGCGGAAGGCGGTGTCGGCGATGCGGCGGTTCTGCATGTCCGGGGTGAGCAGGCAGAGCCGCAAGCCCGCCGCCTTCTCCCACGGCACCGCCCCTTGCGCGATCAGCTCCTCTGCCAGATCGTCGCGGCGGGCCAGCAGATGGTAGCGCTCGGTGTAGAGCGGCAGGGTGCGGACGTTGTTGAGCGGTTCGTTGTCGAGATAGGTGATGGCGGCGTCCAGCTCGAACTCGTCGAGCCCGCGCTGGATCTCGCGCGAGCTGAGCGACACGACGCTGGAGCGGATGTGCGGGAAGCGGGTGGTGAAGGGCGTCAGCACATGCGGGATCACCGGCAAGGCGGTGGGGATGGCGCCCAGCCGCAGATGGCCGGTGACGCCCTGGGCCAGCGCCAGCAGCTCGTGGCGCAGGTTGTCGCGCTCGCCGACGATGCGGCGGGCGTATTCCAGCACCTTCAGCCCCTCCGGCGTGAAGCCCTCGAACTTCTGGCCGCGCTCGACGATGGGGACCTGAAGCTCCTCCTCCAGCTGGCGGATGGCGTTGGAGAGGGTCGGCTGCGAGACGTGGCAGCTTTCCGCCGCGCGGCCGAAATGCTTCTCGCGCGCCAGGGCCAGCAGATAGACGAACTTGCGGAACATCGCCCCTCCCCCGGCTCAAGCCGCCGGGTCGAAGGGCGGGACCGGCAGGCCCGGCACATCGACCGTCATGGCGAACAGCCCGCCCGACTGCGGCAGCCGCTCCAGCTCGTCGGCGGGGCGGCCGGCGCTGGCAGTGGTGACATAGAGCGTGCGCAGGTCGGGACCGCCGAAGGCCACCATGGTCGGGCAGCGCGCCGGCAGCGGATGTTCCGACAGCAGTTCGCCCTCCGGCGAGAAGCGCGCGACCCGCCCGCCCTCGTAGAGCGCCGACCAATAGCAGCCGTCCGCATCCACCGCCGCCCCGTCCGGCCGGCCACGGTCGCCGTCCTTCGGCTCCAGCCGGACGAAGACCTCGCCGTCCGAGATCGCCCCGGTCGCCGGATCGTAGCGGTAGCGGCGCACGGTGAAGGTCGGCGTGTCGGCATGGTAGAGCGTCCGCCCGTCCGGGCTGAAGGCCAGCCCGTTGGAGGTCAGCAGCCCGCCGGTCAGCACCGCCAGCCCGCGGCGGTCGTAGCGGTAGAGATGCGCCTTGCCGCCGGCCTTCGGCTCGTCCAGCGTGCCGGCCAGATAGCGGCCGGCGGGATCGGTCTTGCCGTCGTTGAAGCGGCTGGCGCCCTGGTCCTCCGGATTGGCGGCGAGGCAGGTCACCGGCCTCCCCTCCCCGTCCAGCTGCCACAGGCCGGAGCGCAGGCCGGCGATGAAGCCGCCGCCCTTGCGCGGGGCGACGCAGCCGATCTCCTCCGGCAGGGCCATCGCACGGGCTGCGCCGGTCGCCGGATCGAAGCGGTTCAGCGCCTTGCCCTTGATGTCGACCCAATAGAGCGCCTGCTCCTCCACCGACCAGACCGGCCCCTCCCCCAGCCTGGCACGGGCATCGAGCACGCAGGTGAAAGCGGGGCTGGCGGTCATCGCAGGATCCTCGGGAGTCGAACGGACCCGCAGGGTCGGACAGTTCGGCCGCGTGATCAAGGACTCTGGCGTGTGCCCTGCCGGGACCGGTCCCGCGCCCGGCGGGGGATGGAACGGCGTGGAACAGGATCCGGCGGATGTTCCATCGTCCGGCCGCCCCCTGCCGCCGTCACGAGAAGGCGCCGACGCCGCGGCGGCTGACCGGGCCGGGGTTGAGGTTGGGGTACTCCTCGTACTGGTTGAGGGTGTAGGGGAAGACGCCCTTCGGCCCGGCGGCCTCCGGCTGGGCGACGACGGCGGCGACCAGGGCCGGGCTGGGCGGATGGCGCTCGCGGATGGCGCCGGGGATGGCGTCGTCGTCCAGTTCGGGGACGATGACGGCGGGCGGGTCCTCGGGCTTCGGGGTCGGCCTGGGGACGGGCGGTTCGGCGGAGTGCTGGGCGGACTGTTCGGCGGAGTGCCGGTCGGCTTGCGGGGCCTGCCGCTTGGCCGCGGGCAGGTCGAGGCCGGCGAACAGGCCGAGCCGCTCGGCCAGCCAGCGGACGGTGGCGGGATCGCCGGAGGTGACCAGCCGCTCGATCTGCTCGGCCACCAGCACCCGCAGCGAGGACAGGCGCAGTGTGGCCTCGCGGTTCAGCGCCTGCCGTTCCCACCACACCCTGTGACGAAAATCCTGGGAGCCGTAATAGGCCCGCCACAGCGTGGTGCGGCTGCACCCCATGGCGCGCGAGACCTGGAGGAAGCTGTTGCCGCGCGCCAGCATGCCGGCGGCCATGATCCACTGTTCCTCATGGAACTGCGAACCGGGGACGAGAGAGCCTTCGGAGGGGGTCGGCGGCTCCTCGGCCCAGCGGGGGAAGTTGTCGGTGGTGAAGCTGCGGGGATCGAGGGGCATGGCGTGGCTCCGCGAATGAGGGGGCATTGCGGAGAGGATATAGGAATTTGGTCCTGTGGTGGGGAGGTTTTGTAAAAGAAGAAAGGTAGGTAGATGTGACTGCGCTCGCTCCTAACCCAAAGCAGAATTTTGACAAAACCGCAATGCGTTAGGAGCGAATTTGAGCAAAAGTGTAAAGATTTTTTATGACTCGTTGTGACCTAGCAGAAATACAGGCGACAGTTCATTATTTCACATCCATTATTAGTTTTTTGGCCTGGGAAATAATGCCCTCCATTGGTTGTCCCCTCGACCATCAGAATGCACAATCGGCAAGCTGTTGTTCGGCACGGTCCGAGGAAAAACAACTAACAATCCTTGATCGCCAAAACCTAGCGGACTGTGAGAAACGACACCCAGACCAATGCTCTGACAAGTAGATTTAGCAGCATAATATTCATCTTCGCTTCCCCAAATTCCAGGCTTTACCTTAAAAGCATAAGACTTATCATCAAGCGGCGAGCAAACTTGCAAATCAACTTTTATTCTCTCAATAGAACCAAAAGCGGATCGAACTCGGTCAATTCCTTCAGCGGTTCCCGTCAACGCGATCACAAACACAGAAGCATCTCTATCTTGTAAGAAGCTAGCATTGTTTTCAATAAAATTCTTGACATTCTTGATAATTGACCCTCCAGTGCCAACGATATCATCGACTACGATAATTGACTGAACAGTAACCCCATGCAATCTCTCGTGTTCGGCAGCAGAGTTAGCAAAGCTTCCCATCTCCACCACACACTGAGACGATATAAGGTTAACCTCAGCATAAAGCTGAGCATACTCTGATCCACTCTTTGCTGGACCATCGACATATGTTAGTAAAACATCATTTCTGGTTTGTTTTTTACTCCTACGCACGAACTCGGGAAGAACTTGCGAAACCTTCCTATGAGCAACCTTGAGCTTTTCCTGTATTTCTCCTTCCCTAAAAAATCGGATGTGCTTTAATATATTAAATAGCAGGCGCTGATCTTTGCGTGATGGCACTTGGTCCAACCAAAGCCGAACATCCTCGCTCTGAACTGGCATTCCACGATAAGGCCCCCAATGCGTGACAAGTTCGCGTATCTCCTCCGAGCGAACTACCGCAAGTTCTTCCTCTTTTGCTCTAGCCGCAGCCAACTCGTCCCCGAGCGTATCCGCGATGAGGCGGCTCACCCCTACTTCGGCAAGCCAATCCCGGAACAACGGAAGTGTGAAATCATAACGCCCTCCTATCTCTTGCATAATACCCCGGCGACAAAACTCGTTTAGAATCGGCAGGACTTCCGCGTCTGATAATTCTGTACTCCTCTTGTAACGAATAATATTATCTTCATCTATTGGATGAGACTCACGCAGAACCCTCCCAATTGCGACCAAAACTCTACATCTCTGCAAAGACTTTATCTCTTCATCTTCACGGGCTCCATTTATGCCATCTTTCCATATGTGCGAGAAAGAGTTAGTATCTAGAAGGGATGTATTTTGGGCATATGCTCTGCTAACCTCTGCATCCGTTATGTCATTATCCCTCTCTCTAATTGCGTTTTGAAAAACCGACTTACAAATCAATTTTGTGAAATAAGGGTGCCCGTTCGTTTCATCAAATAAAGCATTAACCGCACTCTCATGCCAATTTAGTATTCCTTCAGTTGGCTTTCGAACAAGTGCATCGTAATCATTCCACTCCGCAGAACGAGAAAAATACGATAGCTCCTCTTTAACAAATCTATTCAGCTGATCACCTTGAGCAGATATTACATAAGGCATTTTTTCTCCGCCAACGAACAAGAAGGCAACGTTCGGCTTGGCAGCTATTGATCTGATGTTCGCAAATAATGTGTCAGCAAGCGGACCTATTCTATAGAGATCTGGATGTATGTCATCAAACTCATCGAGAATGAAAGCAAATCTCTTTTTGGGTGCATGTTGTTCTAAAGTTGCCAATATCCTGATCAAAGGGGAAAGTGTTTCGTTAAAATCTAAGTTCTGCGGCGCCGCAATACCGATTGGTAAATGAGAAAGCAGAAAATCAGCAAGACTTTGTCCCAAACTACGGAGCGTTCCTTGAGATGATGTCGCTGCGTATTCTCCCCACTCAGCATAGGTAACATAATACTCTAAATCGCCGCCGCCATCAGTTATACGATCTTTAACGGCTAGCGCTAGAGAACTCTTTCCAACTCTCTTTTGCCCAGTAATATAGGACGATTCCATTTTTGTCTTTCGAAGTCGAGCAACCAGGGACGCTACTTTCTCTTGACGCCCAACAAATTCTTCTCCGCGAGCAACCTCAGTGCTATAAGGCTCAAGCGTTGAAGCATAATCCCAATCTACAGAGCTCTGCTGACCAATTACTTTAACAGAAAAATCTTTTTCTTTCGCGGCTGCGCCCACGACGTTCCAAGACACAAATATTTCAAAGTTGACTTCTTGAGTCGGCTCAATAACCAAAGCATCGAAAGCAAAAGTAACTGTACCAGGACGTATATCTCCCAATATTAGTTTGGTATAATTAACCAAAATCGCATCAGAATCGGTCATGACTTGCATGCTGAGTCCATATGCCGTTCCAGGGCCTTTGTTGCGGAACGGAACAATTATTCGAATCTGCCTTCCTGGCTCTGAAAGCGGATAACGCTTCTCGAGAGTCCTAGAGAGAGAGACACCACATTCAATATCGCAGCTAAGTCGTTCAAGCACGGTCGACTCAAGGCTAGCAACGGCTACACCGCAGCCACGCAGAAACGGAAGATAGTATAAGTCGGTAAAAAATGATGCAGACTCTGACGATTCAGAAGTAGCGATTTGCAACAATGAGCGAAGCGCATTAATCTTATCTGGAAGCGTGTAGTCTCTACAATCAGCCATATCGCTAAGAAAAGAAAATATTGTGTCAATCTCATGTATATATTTCACGATGTCGTATTCGACAAGAAATGACTTGCACTTTTGTGCTTTAACAGATTTGGTTATCTCTTGCCTAGATGCTAAAATTGATTCAATCTTATCGCCCGCATGGCGGATAGGCTCTAATGAAGCTCGGACTTGGTTAAGCAACCCCCGGCATTTTTCTATACTGATGTGTCCTTGGTCCCTCTCGCTTACGCCGATGCTTTTCATCACATCAGGGACGGCTTGTATACATAATTTAATGATATTTAACCGAAGACGCCCCTCTTCCTCTGGAGATAGTGAATGTTCTTCCCCAAGGGCCCTTAAGATCAATAGGGCGGCTTTTCGTCTGACTTGCTGATCAGCTTTATAAGCAATCTCAATTAGGTCACTTAACTCTGTATCGGCATCGTCAGATCCGAGCATTGCTCGTAACGAGGTTACAAGCGAGAATCTGATGCCATTAGAGTTATCGCGGATCAATGCCTCAAACGTAGCAAAAGCGGTATCCATAGCCTCCTCCCATTATTGCTGCCGTGAAGACGGTTGTAATGCTTAGGGCAAATCTACCGAAGAAGCGCAGCCATCTGCAAGGGATACCGCAAGATGGGATATTTTGTCGCCATGAGCATCTTGCTCGGTTGTATCCGTTATGATGCAGCTTCAATGAACTGAGCGCCGCATGTGTCCAAGCGGAAAATTCTATAGATTAGCATTCGTTTTGTATGCCGCGTAAAGGTGCGACTGCAAAGAGGGCTAGAAAACTTGTGTTCCTCCTGCAAAGCTACAGTGCAATCCGGAGCCGACACCCAAGATTAGGTCGGATTCTGGTGCAAAGCGGAATAATCCCACAGAGGTCAAGCCTCCCCCATCGCCCCCACCGCCCGCCGTGACGCCACACACCGCGCAACCTCGCTCAGCAACTGAGCGCGGTCGATGGGCTTCGGCACGTGGCAGTCCATGCCGGTCTCGTAGCAGCGGGCGATGTCGTCGGGGAAGGTGTTGGCGGTCAGGGCGATGATGGCGACGCGGGACTCCGGACCCGGCATGGCGCGGATCAGGCGCGTCGCCTCCAGACCGTCCATCACCGGCATGTTGATGTCCATCAGGATGGCGTCGAAGGGCTCGCCCCCATCCTCCCCCATGGCCGCCCGCGCCACCGCCTCCACCGCCTGGGCGCCGTCCTCCACCGCCGCGACGCTGTGGCCGGCCTGCCTCAGCAGCGTGACGGCCAGCAGGCGGTTCATTTCCACATCCTCCACCACAAGGACGCGCAAGCCCCCACCCGCAGCGGCCATCGGGGCGACCGGCGGGGCGGCGGCGGGACGGGGGGCGGGCAGCTCGGCCTCGGCCGGCAGCGGCGGAGAGGACGGTTCGGCGGCGGGAGCGGGCTGCGGCTCCGGGCTCGGGGGCTGGCTCAGGATCGGGCCGGGGCCTGGGTTGGGGGCGGGGTTGGCGTTGGGGCTCTGGCCGGGGCCGGGCGGATGGGGGGAGGCCGGCGGGCGCAGGCGGTCGAGATGGCCGCGCAACTCCGCCGCGTCATAGGGCTTGGCGATCAGGTCGTAGCCGCCCATCGCCACGTCGTCGGCAACCACCGCATGGGCGGCGAAGCCCGACGCCAGCAGGACCGGCAGGTCGGGGCGCAGGCGGCGCGCCTCGCGCGCCAGCTCCGCCCCGTTCATGCCCGGCGGCATCACGATGTCGCTGAACAGCAGGTCCAGCGGCTCCGGCCCGCGCAGAACCACCAGCGCCTCGCCGGCGCCGGACGCCGCAATCACCCGGTGGCCCCAGCTGCGCAGCAGGGCGCTGCCGGTCTCGCGGATGTTGTGGTCGTCGTCCACCATCAGGATCGACAGGCCGGGGCGGACTCCCACCGGATGGGCCGAGGGATGGGCCGTCGGGGCGGCGGCGGTCTCGCCGCCCGTCTCCCCGGCGACGCGCTCGGGCGGGAAATGGATGGTGACGGTGGTGCCCTGCCCCACCCGGCTCGCCAGGGTCAGCACGCCGCCATGCAGCTCCACCAGCCGGCGGGTCAGCGGCAGGCCCAGGCCGGCGCCCTCGGTCTGGCGGTTCTCCGGGGTGGCGACGCGGGCGTAGGCCAGCAGGACGCGGTCCAGATCCTGCTCGGGGATGCCGACGCCGTTGTCGCGCACCTCCAGCAGCAGGCCGCCGTCGGGCGCCGGATCGGCGGTCAGCGACACCGACCCGCCGGACGGGGTGTATTTCACCGCGTTGGACAGCAGGTTCAGCAGGATCTGGCGGATGCGCCGCTCGTCGCCGCGCAGGTGGCGGGCGGCGGGGGCGACGCGGGCCGACAGGGCGATGCCGGCGCGGGCGGCGCGCGGGGTCAGCAGGCGGACGGCGAAGGTGGCGGCGGCGTCGAGATCGACCGGCTCGTCGTCGAGGACCAGCTGGCCGGATTCGGCGCGGACATGGTCGAGGATCTCGTTGATCAGCTCCAGCAGATGCTGGCCGCTGTCGCGGATGTTGACGGCGAAGTCGCGGTAATGGGCGGTGCCGACCGGCCCCTCCGACTCCCGCGCGATCAGGTCGGCGAAGCCGATGACGGCGTTCATCGGCGTGCGCAGCTCGTGGCTCAGGCTCGCCAGGAATTCGGACTTGCTGCGGCTGGCCGCCTCCGCCGCGTGGCGGGCGTCCTGAAGCTCCGCCTCCATGATCTTGCGGGCGGTGACGTCGCGCTCGACGCTGACATACTCCTGCGGGGCGCCCCAGTCGTCGGTGACCAGCCGCACCGCCGCCTCGATCCACACCCAACGGCCGTCGGCATGGCGCAGCCGGTAGGTGGTCTTCAGGGTCGGGCGGTCGGGCGTCAGGCGGGACAGGCCGGCTGACAGGGCGTCGCGGTCGTCGGGGTGGACCCGCTCAACCAGCGGGCGGCCGACCAGCTCGGCCGGCGGGCAGCCCAGGCTGTCGCGCGTCGCCTCCGAACAGAAGCGGCGCACCCCGTCCAGCCCGATGCGGCCGATGATGTCGGTGACGCCGCGCGCCAGCATGCGGTAGCGCGCCTCGCTGGCGCGGATCGCGCGTTCGGCCTCGTGCCGGCGGGTGATGTCGCGGGCGCCGACCGACAGCAGGGCGACGGCGCCGCTCTCGTCGCGGATCGGCACCTGCGACACCTCCCACCAGCGGGTGACGCCGTTGTGGGTGTGCTGCTCCTCGAAGCGGGTGGGGGCGTCGGCGTCGATGCAGGATTGCAGGTCCGCCATCGCCTTGGCGGCGAGGTCGGGCGGCAGCAGGGCGTCGAGCGGCTTGCCGCGCGCCGTGGCCAGCCGCTCGCCCATCGCGCGGGCGGCGGCCTCGTTGGCGCAGTGCAGGGTGAAGCTGCCGTCGGGGTTGACCCGCAGCACGACATGGATGTCGGCGGAGCTGTCGAAGACGGCGCGGAACAGGGCGGCGTTCTCGGCCAGCATCGCCTCGTCGGCGAAGCGCCGGTGCTCGCGCGCCAGCATGGTGCCGAGCAGGCCGATGCCCAGCGTGGTGAAGGCGATCAGCGGCAGCGCCGCCTCCTCCATCACCCGCATGGCGAGGTCGAAGTCGGGCAGCAGCAGGAAGGCCAGCAGGGTCAGCGGTGCGAGCGCCAGACCGAACAGCGCCAGCAACCCGAAGCCGAAGGCGCCCTTGCCGCTGCCGCCTCTTCCGCCGGAGGCGCGCCGCTCCATCGGGCGGGCCAGCAGCGGCGCGATCACGGCGGTCAGGGCCAGCCCGGCGAGGCCGGTCGCCGCCCCCACCCCGCCCAGCCAGAGCCGCACCGCCCCGGCGATGGCGGCCGACAGCAGCACCGCCGGCCAGCCGCCGAACAGGCCGGCCAGCCCGATCATCGCGTTGCGCAGATCGACCAGCACCCCGTTGGCCACCGGATAGGCGTCCAGCATGGAGATGGCGGCGGCCACGCCGAACAGCAGGCCGGAATAGGCCGCGAAGGCGCCGCGCCGGGCGCCGAAGCGCCGCAGCACCTGGCGATAGGCAAGCAGCACCAGCGCCAGCAGGCCGACGCCGTGCGCAAGGGCGATGATGATGCCCGTTCCCATTGCTGCGCCCCCCGGCGGCCACGCCAACGGCTATCCTGCTCCCGACAGACTGCGTCGAAACCCGGCAGGGATTTTTACACGTGCAACTCAACAAGAAAAAGAAGCGATTCGAATCAGTCATACCGCCTTTTTTCCTACTACTGCGGACAGCAGCCGCATGAGCGCCGGCAGTGACGTCGCTGTCGTGTTTGCCGTCCGATTCGGCTAGAATGCCGCCGCGCATCGTTCGTGGTCATCGTGTTTTCGTGGGCTTCGGCATGTTCTTGAAGATCTTCTCGCGGAGCCTGGTCGCCCGGTCCACCGCATCGGCGGTGGTGCTGGTGTCGCTGCTGGTCGCCGTGCCGATGGTCGTGCTGATCCAGTCCGACGTGCGCAACACCAGGGACGAGCTGGCCATCCGCGCCGAGATGGCGACCCGCATCGTGCTGGACGACGTGACCACCGCGCTGTGGGACCTCGACCCGGAGGAGGCGCTGACGGCGCTGAGCCCGCTGCGCTCGATCGACAGCTTCGCCGAGGCGGTGATCCTGGGCACCCATGGCGAGCGCTTCGCCATCTTCCGCAAGCCGGGCTCTCCCGCAGGTACCGACGCGGCGGCCAACACGGCAACCACGGCGGCCGCCGTGCCGCTGACCCGCCAGGACCGCACCGGCGGATCGCGCACCATCGGCACGCTGCTGGTCCGGCTCGACACCGGGCCGACCGACGCCGCCATCCGCCACCATGTGCTGGTGCTGGGCGGCATCGGCGCCGTCACGCTTCTGCTGGTGGTGCTGGGCGTGATCTGGGCGACGCGCGGGGTGACGCTGCCGATCGCCGGCATGACCCGCGCCATGGCCGACCTGGCCGCCGGCGACGTGACGGTGACCGTGCCCGTGCGCCACCGCGACGACGAGATCGGCCGCATGGCCAAGGCGCTCGACACCTTCCGCCAGAACGCCATCGACCTGCGCATCGCCAAGGAACGGGCGGAGCAGGCGGTGGCGTCGAAGGCGAAGTTCATGGCCGCCGCCAGCCACGACCTGCGCCAGCCGGCCCAGTCGCTGCTGATGCTGACCGCCATGCTGCGCGCCACCGCCCCCAACCCCAAGGTGGCGGAATCGGCGCGCAAGATCGAACAGGTGGTGATGACGCTGAAGCAGCTGCTGGACGAGCTGCTGGAGGTGTCGCGGCTCGACGCCGGCGGCGTCACCGCCAACAAGGCGGTGCACGAGGTCGCCGACCTGTTCGACGCGCTGGACTCGCAGTATGGACCGGTCGCCCGCGACAAGGGGCTGGCCTTCTCCGTGCCGCAGTACCGCGCCCCGGTGCTGACCGACCGGGTCCTGCTGCTGCGCCTGCTGGGCAACCTGATCGACAACGCGATCCGCTACACGCCCACGGGACAGGTGCAGGTCGCCTGCCTGGAATCCGGCGCCAGCCTGATCGTCGAGGTGCGCGACACCGGCATCGGCATTCCCGAAGACCGGCTGGACGCCATCTGGGAGGAGTTCCACCAGATCGGCAACCCGGAGCGCAACCGCGACAACGGCATCGGTCTCGGCCTGTCGATCGTCCGCCGGCTGGCCGGCGTGCTGGATCACCCGGTCAAGGTGCGCTCCACGCCTGGCAAGGGCTCCGTCTTCTCGGTCACCCTGCCGCTGGCCCCGGCGGAGCCGGCCATGGAAGCGGCCCGGGAGCCGATGCTGCGTACCGAAGTTCCGCCCGCCCCCGCCCCTGCTGCCCCTGCCCCTGCCGCCCCGGCGGCTGTCGCCGGGCTGGCGACCCTGGCGGATGCGCCGGTAAAGAGCGGCGAGATCGCCATCCTGGTGATCGACGACGACCAGTTCGTGCTGTCCGCCATTTCGATGTTCCTCAACACCGCCGGCCATCGCGTCGTCGGCGCCTCCAGCGTGGTCCAGGGGTTGCGTGCGGTCGAAGGCGGCGATTTCCGGCCCGATGCGGTCATCGCGGACTATCACCTGTCCGCCACCGAGAACGGCCTGGATTTCATCGACACGATCTGGCGCCGGCTTGGGCTGCGCATCCCGGCGGTGCTGATCTCCGGCCGGCTCGACGGCGCCGTGACCGCCCGCGCGGCGGAGATGGGCGTCACCGTCGCCGCCAAGCCGATCATGCCGGACCGCCTGTCGGCACTGGTGGAGCAGATGACGGCGGCCCGGCCGGCGGGGACAGCGGCGGGGACGGCGACGCTCGACATCGCCGCTCCGCATAAGACTCCGACGATTTGAGGCCGGCGCCTTCGCCCTGGGGCTTAGGACCAAAAATGATCTCACATATCGTATTATGCTGTGTCACAACATCCGAGCGGTGCTCTCGGATATTTCTGGCCCCCATCCGAGGGTGAACCGAAAGCAGCTTCGGAGGATCCCATGCGCGGCGCCACCAAGACCGACACCACCCGTGCCCATGACATCATCGCCGGCTTCGACTTCGGCTATGTCGTCGACCGCGCGGTCGCCGCGGGGATGACCCGCCCCACGTCCGAGATCGCGCTGGCCCAGCTGAAGGAATTCCTGCTGGCCTGCGCCGAGCATCCGGATCGCGACATCGTTCCGCAATCGGCCGCCTGCGACGAGCTGTGGCACGAATTCATCGTGGCCGACACCCGCGCCTATTTCCGCTTCTGCGAGGCGGTCTATGGCGAGTATCTCCATCACAACGGCGTGACCGTTCCGGCAGCGCGCATGGCCGCCGCCCGCAGCGACAGCGCCCGCCTGTTCGCCGGAGCGGACTGCCTTCGCGAGGCCGTCAAGGCCGACTGCCTGCGCGAAGCCAAGGGTGCGGACTGTCTGCGGGAAGCCAAGGCCGTGGATTGCCTGCGCGAGGCCGTCAAGGCCGACTGCCTGCGCGAAGCCAAGGGTGCGGACTGTCTGCGGGAAGCCAAGACCGCGGATTGCCTGCGCGAGGCCGCCGGACGGTGAGCGGCTTCCGGCGGCGGCCGGATTGAACCGACGGACCGGGCGGCGGCGTCAGCCCCGCCCACCGTCGTCCGGCCTGCTCCTGCCCTGCCCGGCCCTGTCGGGACCGTCGTCCTTCGAACCGGCATCGACCAGAGCCTGCGCCCTGGTCGACAGCGGACAGCCACGCTGGGCAAGGCGGAGGATGGCGTCGCGGGCCAGATCCCGGCTGGCGGTGTTGCCGATGAAGCTCGACAGAGAATCAGAAAATTCCAGAACGACGTTGTTCGTTCCGATGCTTTCCCGGTAGTCAATCCTCGACACAGCCCCGTAGCGCTTCCTGCGGGTCCGGATGACCCGGCATTCGATGTGATCGGGACGCAGGATCAGGGCAGGCTTCAGGGTGCTCGACGAGTGGGTCAGCCAGGGGACCCCTTTCCATCCCGAGAATGCGGCGACCAGGGGAACGCGCTCGGCGTCGCCAGCGGTTTCGATCCGGCCTTGCCGGGCGGCTGAAAGCCGCATGCGGATGCCGAGGACCAAAGCCAGTCCGCCGGATGCGAGGAGCAGCATCACCAGGACGACGAGGCTCAGGACGGCCGGATCGCTCATCCGCTTCTCATATCGGTCACCGACACAGCCCTCCTCCGCCTCAGCCGAAGTTCAGGCCGCCGAACGGCGTGATGAAATTGTCGCTCAGCACATTGCCGCGCAGCGCCACATAGTCCGGCACCACCAGCGGGATCACCGGCAAATCCCGCATCACCAGACTTTCGGCATCCTTGTAGACTTCCGCCCGCTGGGTGGGATCGGGGATCGCCATCGCCCGTTCGATCAGCCCGTCGAACTGGGGGCTGGTCCAGCCGACGGGGTTGAATCGGCTGCTGCTGCTGAACAGCTCGTCCAGGAAATTCATCGGGTCGGGATAGGTGGCGGTCCAGCCGAACAGGAAGGCGTCGTAATCGCGGCGTCGGGACCGGGCGATGAACTCCTGCCGCGGCGCCATCACCAGCTTCGCCGGGATGCCGGCATTGTTCCATTGCGAGACGTAATAGACGAATTCCCGCCGGTATTCCGGGACGACGGTGACCTGGAAGGGCTCGATGCCGCGCCCTTCCGGATAGCCGGCCTCCTCCAGCAGGCGTCTGGCCAGCATCGGGTCGTAGGCCAGCGGCTCCAGCCTTTCGTTGGACAGCAGCGCCGGCGGGACGATGCCGTTGTGGACGGCCGCCACGCCGCGGAAGAAGCGCTCCACCATGGCGCTGCGGTCGATCAGCAGCGACATCGCCCGGCGCACCCGCAGATCGCCGAATGCCTTCACCCGCCGCGGGTCGAGCGCCACCACCCGCATCTGCATGCGCGGCACGCTCGACAGCGAGCGCTTGAAGCCGGGATCGTCCATCACCCCGCGCAGCGCATCGGTGTCGACGAAGGTGAAGTCGATCTGGCTGTCGTTGAACAGCGTGATGCCGTCATTGCCGATGCCGGTGGCGAGGAAGGACACCCGCTCGAACGGCACGGCACCGCCGCGCCAGCCGGGATTGGCCTCCACATCCATGCGGATGCCGTCGCTCGACCGCACCAGCCGGTAGGGTCCGGTTCCCGCCGACAGGGTGCGGAACCAGTCGGGCCCGGCCTGTTCGGCCGCCTCGACATCGACGATGTTCAGCCGGGCGAAGGGGAAGACGGCACAGGGCTCGTCGCAGACCACCTCCAGCGTCCGGTCGTCGATCACCGTGATCCCCGACAGCTCCGCGGCGGTCTTCGCGCGCAGCTCGCGGAAGCCCCGCACCTTCGACAAGGCCAGCACGGCGAAGTTGGCGCCGTCGCCGCCGAGCGCCGCCTCGAAGCTGCGCTTGACGTCGAGCGCGGTCAACGGCCGGCCGGTGTGGAAGGTGACGCCATCGCGGATGGTCAGCCGCCAGCGCCGGGCATCGGCCGACGCCTCCCAGGCGGTGGCGAGGCCGGGCAGGATGCGGCCCTTGGGATCGACCGTGGTCAGGCTCTCATACATCGAGCCGAGAACCTGACGCGCCACCAGATCGCTGACGGTCAGCGGGTTGAGGCTGCCGGGCAGGGACTTGAAGCCGATCCGCAGCGTGCCGGCGGCCAATGCCGGCCGGGGCAGGGCCGAAGCCAGACCGCCGGCGGCGAGCAGGCCGCCGGACAGGCTCAAGAAATCTCGTCTCCGCACCGCCGGCATCGCTGACCCGTACCCCCGATGATCTTGCAGGCAATCCTTAACACGGGGCAGGGCAGGCGGTCACCCTGGCCGAGCGCCAGAGGCTTTCGCAATCGAAAGCAACTTTTGCGCGCTTTCCGATTGAAGAGCAACCGGGGCGAGCTTTCGCAATCGAAATTGTATCCCCTCTCCCCGCTATCGGCGGACCTATGGTCCGCCTGTCGCGTCAGCGCAAACGAAGTTTGCGCGTGAGCGGGGGGAGAGGGAGCAAACCTCACGCATTCAGCAGGGCGTCGATGCGGTCGCGCAGCGCCTGCAGCCGTTCGCGATGCTCGCGCTGCAAGGCCTGGGCGACGGTGTCGATGGCGGCCAGATCCTTGTCCATCCGGTTGATCGCCTTGCCCAGCACCCGCATCGGCTCCGCCGTGCTGGAGGCCGCCGGGCGGGCGGCGCGCACCGCCCCCACCGTCAGCCCGCCGGTCCGCGCCGTCTGCCACAGCCGGCGCAGCTCCGCCTCGTCCTCGACGAAGGCCAGCTCGACCAGGGCGGAGCGCGACACCGCGTCGGGGTTGGCGCGGTAGTCGGCCAGGATGTCGTCGGGCAGGCGCAGCACCTTCAGCCGCTTGGACACCTCGGCTTCCGAACAGCCGACCGCCGCCGCCACCTCCGACTGGGTGTAGCCGTGCGCCTCGATCAGCTGGGACAGGCCGCGGGCGAGGTCGATGGCGTCGAGATCGACACGCTGGACATTCTCGATCAGCGCGATCTCTTCGGGCCGGCCCTTGGTGATGATGGCGGCGATGGTGCCGCGGCCGAGCAGCCGGTGGGCGCGCAGCCGCCGTTCGCCGGCAACCAGCCGATAGCGGCCCTTCTGCTCCCCCTCCTGGACGAGGACAGGTTGCTGCAACCCGTGGCGGGCGATGGACTCGGCCAGCGAGCGCAGGGACTCGTCGTCGAACACCGTGCGGGGCTGGCCGGGATTGGTCTCGACGGCGTCGAGATCGACCTCGACCAGCCGGGGCAGCATGCCGCTCAGCCCGAACATGCGGTCGGTCTCGGCGGCAAAGCCGGCCTCCTTGGCCTGGAGCACGGTGGCGGCGGTCTGCCGGGTCAGCTTCTTAGGCGGCATCGACGGTCTCCTGCAGGCGGCCCATGGCGGTCAGCAGCGCCGAGGCGATGGCGGCATAGCTCTCCACCCCCGGCGCGCCGATGTCGGCATCCAGCGTGATGACGTTGGCGCCGGCGGCCTGGGCGTAGATGGTGGCGCGCGGCACCGGCGGGAACACGCGGCGGCTTTCGCCCCACAGGCGCTGGATGTCGTCGAGCGACGAGCGGTCCTGGGTCTGGCGCGGGTTCACCATGGTCGGCAGGATGCCCAGCACCTCCAGCCGCGGGTTCAGCCGGCGCTGGATCTTGGCGACGGTGTCGAGGAAGGCGCTGACGCCGAGGATGGCGTGCGGCTCCGCCTGGCAGGGCACCAGTACATAGTCGGCGGCGGTCAGCGCGTTGATCGTCACGGCACCCAGGTTGGGGGCGCAGTCGATGACGATCACGTCATAGCGGTCGCGCACGCCGTCCAGCATCTCCGCCAGCGCCGTCTGGGCGTTGGTCAGGTTGCCCGGCAGTTCGGTGTCGGCACTCGCCAGCGCGATGCTGGACGGCACGACGTCCAGCCCCTCGACGCTCGTGGGGCGGATCACCGCGTCGAGCGGCGCCTTGCCCATCAGCGCATGATAAAGGACCTTCCCCGCCTCCGTCAGCGCGACGACATCGGTCTGCGGCATGCCGACATGGACGGTGGCGTTGCCCTGCGGATCGGCATCGACCAGCAGCACGCGGTTGCCGGCACGCGCCAGGATGAAGGCCAGATTGATCGAGGTCGCGGTCTTGGCGGTGCCGCCCTTCTGCAAACCGACGGCGACGGTGGTGCCGCGGCGGGGCAAGGTGCTTTCCGGCCGTTCGAGATCCAGTAGAAGCAACCGGCCCAGCACGTCGCGGGGCAGGGCCTCCTTGCCGGTTTCCCATTTGCTGAGCCGCTGCTTGTCGTATTTGCGGCCCGTCAGTTCATTGACGAACGCCGCCATCTGCGTCTGGGTCAGGCCGCGCCGTTCCCGCAACGCCTTCAACTGTTCCCCTGTCACGCCCCGTCCTCCTGCCCCGGCACCGGTCGGCAGCGACCCTATCAAGTCGTCGCGACTCCGGCAACGGGTGTCTACCGAAGGGGGAGGGGGTTATGGCCCCGGCAGAGGGCTGTTCACACCGTCTCGTCGTATTCCACCTTGGGGACGTCGATCCAGTTTTCCGGCTGGCCCTGGTCCTTCTTCCAGAACAGCACCGGCAGGTCGGCGTTCAGCACGCGGCCCAGCACGGCACCGCGCGCCTTCATCGTTTCCTTGTATTCCGCCGTCTCGACGATGCGGACGCCATAGCCGGGGATGCGGTCGGCGGCCAGCACGGGGCCGAGCGCGTTCTTGAACTTGCGCAGGTCGTTGTCGGAGCCGACGCGCTTGCGCAGCGGCTCCAGCGCCATCCAGAAGGCATGGCCGCGGGCGAGATGGGCGCGGGCGATCTCGTAGAGCCGCTTCTCCACCGGCTTCAGCGCGAAATACTGGTCGTCGTAGCTCAGCAGATTGTGGCCCAGCGCCGCGCGGGTGACCCAGCCCGACAGCGTCAGCTTCAGCCCGCGCACCGCGCGTTCGCCGTCCTTCTTGCGCTGGTAGAGCAGCTTGTAGTCGGAAATCCACGAGAAGGCGCCGCTCTCGCCCTCGCCGCCGGTCTCCAGGTTGGTCTTGATCTGCGTGCCCTGCAGCCGCTCCAGCGCCCCTTCGATCTTGTCGTAGGCGCTGCCGCCGGCGGTCTTGCCGACGATGCGCTGGAGGTCGCTGGTGGTGAAGTGCAGCTCGCCCAGCTTGGAGCCCTTGCCGGAGTCCATCTTCTCGCGCAGCAGCGAGATGGCGTAGAGCAGCACCGCCTTGTCCCAGATCGTCGCGACGCCGACGTTCTTCGGCGCCCGCACCTCGATCCGCACCTTGCCGTCATCGTAGGTCGGCAGCGATTCCGCCTTGTCCTTCGACAGGCCGAACAGGCTGTAGACCATCATGTGGCGGTCGTTCTGCACATCGCCGGTCAGCGGGGAATCGAGCCGCAGAGCCAATTGCAGCGGCCGGTCGAGCAGCTCGGCGTTGGTGGTCTGGGTCATGCGATCTCTCCGCTGGTCCTCGGCGGCTTCAAGGGGGTCGAACCCATAATCCACAAGCCTGCCGCCCTGTTCCACACTGCCGGACCAAACGTCGCCGTTCTGCCGAAAGATTCCCGCGGCCGGGGCGGATTGCCCGGCCGGATGTCGCCGTTCTGCCAGTTTTTGCGGGTGATGGCGGGGGAGGAGGGCCGGAGGGGCGGTGAACCGCGGATTGGACAGGGAAAGAACCGCATCCGGCCGGCCGAAGGCGGCGGCAACGTCTGCGTTCTGCCGTGCCGGAAGGAGGCGGCACCGGCCGCCATTACCGCAAGTCATTGATTTTTATTGTTTATTGTCCGGTGCGGGCACGCTGCGACGGGCAGGGTGGCCCATGGGAAGGGCATCGACTGGCAGAACGGCGACGTTCGGACGATCCGCCGAAGGGCCGATTCCCGCCCGATTCTCCGCCGATTCCATGGCGGGGAGGGAAGGGAAGGGGCTGACTCCGCTCCATTATTCGGCAGAACGGCGACGTTCGACGGGACCATCCCGTCGGCCCGGCCCGCCGATGTCCAAGAATCTTTCGGCACAACGGCGACGTTTGGAGGCGAATCTTTCGGCACAACGGCGACACTTCGACCCGGACCGACGAGACTCCGGTGCGGCAAGTGATTGATTCCTCCGCAAGAATCCAGTCCGGCGTCCACGAAATGCCGCTTACGGGCGATTCTGCCAAGACCGTGGACAGACGCGCAACACGACGTACACATTTCAAAAAACGGGCGAAAACCGCCCTCATGCCGTCTTCGTGCGTCCATGCCAGTTCCTGGCCGGCGCCACGGGCCGGTGTAGGTCGAGGACTCTTGAAGAGGGCATCTTGAAGGAGAGCAGCATGACGTAACGGAGGACAGACCTCCGAAAACACAAAAGGCCCGGATTGCTCCGGGCCCTTCGTGTCGGACGGAGGAGACCGAGGAAGACCCCGGGCACCCCACATCTGGCGGTTTGGCGACTCCATGATGGCAGGGCAGGCCCGCAAAGCCAAGCGGATTCAGTGCGAATCTGTTGACGCTCTTCCCTTGTCTTCACCCGTCCTGAGGATCGACCGACAGACGGGTAACGCAATGAAGCCATACATCGACATGTACAGGCGCTGGATTGCCGTACCCGGCATCCAGGCCGCCGACATCGCGGTATTGTCCGCGCTCTACGCCCATGCCGACTGCGACGGTGTCTGCACCGCCACGCAAGGCGAGCTGGCCGAGGAGCTTGGACAGAGCCGCGCCTGGTTCAACGCCGTGCTGAAGGGCCTGCAGGAGAAAGCCTTGCAGGACGCTCCTTCCGATTCTGCGGCGGCACTGGTCTGCGCCATGCCACGGCGGGGCCTGCGCGGATTCGCCTATCGGCTGGCGGGACTGGAGGGCGTCACCGCCGGCATGTCCTGTCAGCCGGCTGACAGCAGCAGTTCGCCGGCCGTCATTTCCATAGACTCCCAGAATCCTGAATCCTCCTCCCTCCTGGGCGGGGGGATGGGTCGGCAGGACGAGGCCTTGCCGGCCGACTGGCAGCCCGATGCCGCCGATCTGGCCTGGGCGGCGTTGGAGCGTCCGGAGGTCGACGCCGGCCGGGTGACGGCGAAGTTCGTCTCCTGGTGCCGCAAGGCCCACCGCCGCAACGGCTACCGCCCGCCGGATCCGGGGGCCGCATGGCGCCGCTGGATCGCCCGGGAGCTGGTGGCCCCGGCGGAGCAGCCAGCGGAGCAGCCAGCCGACCAGCCTTTCGTCCAGTCCGCCGCCGCCCAACCCCGCCGGGAGCCCCGCAATGACCGCCGCCCCGAACTTCGTGCCGACCTCAGAAGCAGCTCCCTGCGTGCCGGCCCTGCGCCCGATGCCGCCGGCCGCAACCGCGACACCCTCGCAGCCCTGCGGCTTCGCCTCGCTGGCCAGGCTTGATGCCGCTGACCTGCGGTTCGAAACGCAGGATCTGGCGCCCGACGAGATCGGCGCGCTCGCCGACCGGGTGGAGCGGGCCATCGGCACGCTGACCCCGCCGATCGGCATCGAGAATGTGCTGATCGGGCTGGAGAAGCTGGCCGACCGCTTCGCGCTGGAGCTGCCCGACGCCGACCTGCTGGAGGCCGACGTGCGGGCGATGGCGGCGTGGCCGGCCGACCGCTGGATGGCGGCCTTCGAGGCGGTGTGGGCGACCTTCCGCAGCGGCTGGAGCCGCTTTCCGACGCTGGGCGACTTCCGCGAGGCGCTGGGCGCCCTGCCGCCCGCGGTGGAAAGCCGCGCCGCCGACGATCTGCGGCGGCTGGCGGCCCGGCTGCGCCAGGAACAGCAGCTGCGCGCCCGCACCGAGGAGCAGCGCCGCCGTGCCCGCGCCCGCGAGGCGGCACTCGCCGACCGGCAGCGCGAACTGGCGCTCGGGCGCGCAACCCAACCCCTGCCCGAACTCCCGCTTGTCCGGGGGACGGGCGACCAGCATTATCCGCCGGACCACCAGAGAGTGCCGACAGCGGATGAAACCGAACCATCGCCCGCCACATCGCCCGACCGGGACACCCGACGCACAGGCGCTGCTGACCCGTGCCGTCGCCCATCATCAGAACGGGCAGCTGGCCGAGGCGGCGGCGCTCTACGAACAGGTGCTGAAGCGGCTGCCGAAGCAGGCGGACGCGCTGCATCTGTCGGGACTGATCAAGGCGCAGACCGGCGCGGTGACGGAAGGGATCGGGCGGATCCGGCAGGCGGTGAAGGCCGACCCGCGCCAGCCGCTCTTCCATGCCAATCTGGGCCGGCTGCTGGAGGCGGCGGAGCAGTGGGAGGAGGCGGCGACGGCCTTCCGCTCGGCGGGCGGTCTGTCGCCGCTCGACCCGTCGCTGCCGCGGATGGAGGCGGCGGCCCGGACACGGCTTGGGCAACAGGGACCGGCGGCGCAGGCGCTGCTGCGGGCGATGGCGCTGGAGCCGGCGGAGGCCGGAACCGCCGCGGATCTGGGCGACGCGCTGTACGACTGCGGGCGCTTCCTGCCGGCGGCGGACTGGTACGGGCGGGCGGCGGTGCTGGAGCCGCATCGGGTGCTGGCGGCCTTCAACCGGGGAGCGGCCCTGCGCGACGGCGGACGCATCGCCGAGGCGGCGGAGGCGTTCCGGGCATTGGCGGGACGGGCGCCGGAGATGGCGGAGCCGCTGGAGCACTATATGCAGCTCCGTCGGCAGACGGGCGGCGATGGAGCCGCCTTGGCGGCGGCCCGCCGGCTGCTGGCGCTGGTGCCGGCGCATGGAGCGGCGGTCCGCAGTCTGGGCAGTGCCGAGACCGGGACGACACAGGAACCGGTCTGGCTCGCCCGGCTGGCACGGCTGGAACCGCTGGCCGACGATGTGCCGCTGGCGCTGGCCGGCCGGCTCTATGGCACGCGGCGGGCCGCGGCGGCGGAGCGGGCCTACCGTCATGCGCTGGTGCTGAAGCCGGACTCCGGCCTTGCGCTGTCGGGGCTGGGACTGGCGCGGGCGACCCTGGGGATGGCGGGAGCGATGCCGGCGGTGCTGCGTGCGGTGCGCGTGGCCCCCGACGACGCGGCGCTGGCCGCCAATGCCGGATCCGCCTTCCAGCTGGCCTTGCGGCCGGAGGAGGCGCGGTCCTGGCACCGCCGGGCGCTGGCGCTGAAGCCCGACGATGCGGCGGCCTGGATCAACATCGGCACCCTGCTGCTGGAGGCCAACGCGGCGGAGGAGGCGATCCCGCCGCTCGACCGGGCAAGGCGGCTCGGCGATCCGGACCAGCTGGCGCTCGCCAACTCCAATCTCGGGATCGCCCGGATGGCGCTGGGTCTGCACGGACAGGCGGTGGCGGCGTTCCGTGCGGCGCTGGACCGGGCACCGCAAGATGCGGCGATCCGCTCCAACATGCTGTTCTGCCTGTGCTTCGACGACCAGGCCGATCCGGTCGAGGTCTTCCGCGAACATCGCGCCTTCGAACGCAATCTGCCGGCGGTCCCGGCCACCCCACATGCGGTGGAGAGCCGCGATCCGGAGCGGCGCCTGCGCGTCGGCTACCTGTCGCCGGATTTCCAGCGCTATCCGGGGCCGGGCTATCATTTCCTGCTGCCGCTGATCGAGGGGCACGACCGCGGCGCGGTCGAGGTCACCTGCTATCACAACGACCGCAGCCGCGACGCCACCACCGCCCGCTTCCAGGCGGCGGCCGACCGCTGGCGCGACGTGGCGGCGTTGTCGGACGAGGAACTCGACCGGCGGATCCGGGAGGACCGCATCGACATCCTGGTCGATGCCGGCGGCCACATGTCGCGCAACCGCATGGCCCTGATGGCGCGCCGTCCGGCGCCGGTGCAGGCCAGCCTGCCGCTCTATCCCAACACGACCGGCCTCACGGCCGTCGATTACCAGATCGCCGATCCCCGTCTGGCGCCGCCCGGGGCGGACGCGCTGCATGCGGAGGCGCTGATCCGGCTGCCGGGCTGCGTGCTGTGCTACCGGCCGGCGGAGTCCGCCTTCGAGCCGCCGGCCCGGCCGCCGCTGGACCGCAACGGCCACATCACCTTCGGGTCCTTCAACAACATCACCAAGGTGAACGCCGCCACCATCGCGCTGTGGGCGCGGCTGCTGGTGCTGGTGCCGACGGCGACGCTGGTGCTGAAATGGCGGGGGCTGGGCAGCGGCGGCGGTGCCGACCGGCGCCTGCTGGCCGCCTTCGCCCGGCACGGCATCGGGGCGGAGCGGCTGGAGCTGCGCGGCATCACCCCGGATCCCTATCAGGACTACGTCACCATCGACGTGGCGCTGGACCCCGTCTTCGCCAATGGCGGGACGACGATCTGCGACGCGCTGTGGATGGGCGTGCCGGTGCTGAACCGGACCGGGCCGACCCTGATCGGCCATTGGGGGGCGACCCTGCTCGACGCCGTCGGGATGGCGGCGCTGGTGACGCGCGACGATGACGCCTATCTGGCGCAGGGTGTCCGGCTGGCGACCGACCGCGCCTTCCTCGACGCCCAGCGCGGGGATTTGCGCGGGCGGATGTTGCGCTCGGCCCTGATGGACGAGCCCGGCTATGCCCGCGCGGTGGAGGCCGGTTATCGCACGGCGTGGCGCCGCTGGTGCGCCGGGCTGCCGCCGGTGGCCTTCGATGTCGTGGAAGGGGAGGGGCGGTCATGAGCGTCTGCGATCTGGCGAGCGTGCGCAGCATCCTGGTCGTCAAGCTGGACGAGGCCGGCGACTTCGTGATGGCGACCCCCTTCCTGCGGGCCTTGCGCGCCGCCGCCCCGCAGGCGCGCATCCTGCTGGCGGTGCGCGAGGCGGTGGCGGATCTGGCCCTGACCTGCCGCTGGGTCGACGGGGTGATCGCGCCCCGGCCGACGGAGGGCGGCGGCATCGATTTCCGTGGCATCACCCCCGGCGGGCTGAAACTGTTCGCCGAGTGCTACCGCGCAGGCTTCGATCTGGCGCTGGTGCCGCGCTACGACTTCGACCGCCATGGCGCTACGACGCTGGCCGCCAACAGCCGGGCAAAGCTGGTCGCCGGTTTTTCCGAGCGGGTCACGCCGTGGAAAGCCGACGGCAACCAGGGCTTCGACCGCGCCTATGGGCTGGCGCTGAGCCCGCCGCCGGGGCGGCACGAGGTGGAGCAGAACGCCGCGCTGCTGGAAGCGCTGGGCGCGGGGGCGGATCCGGGTCCGCTGGAACTGACGCTGACGGTGGAGGATCGCGGGGAGGCACGGCGGCTTCTCGGGTTGGGCGGTGGTCCTGGCGATGGCAACGGGGATGGCCGCCCGCTGATCGCGGTGGCGCCGGGCGCGGCAAGCCCGCGCCGTGAATATCCCGCCGAGCGGCTGGCCGCGGTGGTTGCGGCGGTGGCCGGCGCGCTCGATGCGCGGGTCGCCCTGCTGGGCACGGCGGCGGAGCGTCCGGCGGCAGCGGCGGTTGCCGCGGCGCTTCCCGGACGGACCGTCGACCTGACCGGCACCACCCCGCTGCGCGTCGCCGCGGCGGCGATGGCGGAGGCGGCACTGGCGATCACGATGGATTCCGCCCCGGCCCATCTGGCGGCGGCGGCCGGGGTGCCGGTGGCGGTGTTCTCCTGCCATCCCATCGGCGGCGATCCCAACCACTACCATGCGCCGGAGCGCTTCCGGCCCTGGACCGGCGGCCGGGAGGAGCGGGCGCTGGTCCTGCGCCCGGCGGCAGCGGTGCCGCCCTGCACCGTGTCCTGCCTGGCGGCCGACGCCCACTGCATCGCCGCCATCGACCCGGCCGATGCCGCCCGCCGCATCCTGGCCCTGGCGGCCATCATCACGGGAGAGCCGGGATGAGCGATCCCATCGTCCACGTCAGTTTCCCGCAGCCGCCGGACGCCTATCCGCAGACGCTGCACTGGCATGCCCAGCTCAGCCGCCATGTGTTCGAGGCGCTGCGGCAGCGGTTCGGCACGCGCGTGCGCTTCTCGCCCTGGAGCGCGCCGCAGGAGCCGGCCGGGCGCGACGTTCTGGTGTCCTTCCTGCCGCATCCGGCGCTGAAGGACTGGAAACGCTCGGTCCTGATCGAGAATTCCAACTTCGACGTCGACAAATGGCGCTTCGCCGCCTTCCGCCGTTTCGGCCTGAACGCGCCGGTGGATTCCATGCGCGAGGCGGAGGCCTGGATGCGCGGCCACTATGCGGCCCTGGTGCTGAGCAACGATGTCGCCATCCGCCGCGTGGCATCCCGTGACCCGCAGGTTGCCGACTGCCACGACCATATGGCCTCGCTGGTGCGGCACATGTCGGTCCATCCGCACCCCATCGACAAGGTGGAGTTCTCCCGCCTCGCCAGCGGCTTTCCGCTGCCGCCGAAGGTGCGGATGCTGGTCTATCATGGCGGCCCGCGGAAGAACTCGGCGGAGCTGATCCAGACCCTGCGCGACATCGGCTTGCAGGAGAACGGCGACTTCAGCGTCGCCGCCCATGTGCCGAAGGGACGGGCCGACCTGATGGCCTTCCTGCGCCAGAATTTCCTGATCGTCGGCAACACCTCCTACTCGGAGACTGGGCCGATCAACATGATCGAGTATCTGCTGTCGGGCTTCGCCATCTACGGCCATGACGACTGGTGGGACGGGGCGGGCAACCCGCGCTTCGGCTGGTCCTACGACCCGGCGGCGCAGGAGACGAACCGCGAGAACCTGCGCCACATCTTCCACGAGCTGGGGCCGGCCGGTCTGGCCGCCGAACGCGACCGCGTGCGCATGGCGTTTCTGGAGCGCACCGACAACGATTGGCCGGCGCTGCTCGGCCCGCTCTGCCGGCATGTGGAGGCGCTGCTGGACAGCGACCATCCGGGGCGCATTGGCGGTTGAGTCAGCTACGACAGGCCAAATCGTTAAAGTTGCTTTCGAGTTGGAAAGCCTGACACGGTTCAGAGAGCTGTCGCATATGCCTCCCTCTCCCGGGGCTCTCAGCGGATCTTCGATCCGCCTGGCGCCGTCAGTACAAACTTCGTTTGTGCGAGAGGCGGGAGAGGGCATTTCCCCGCGTAACATCAAACCGGGGTTTGTTGGACCATATGTGACCGGTAGTCGCCATCGTAGTGATAGGCCGAGCGGTGAAGCCGCAAAGCCGTCGTTAACTCGGGCACAGACGTAACTGGTCGATATGAGAGGATTGAAAATGGCCGAAGATGCTGGCGTGATGGCTGTGGACCATACGGGATTCTCGGTCGCCTCGTTGGAGGAGGCGATCCAGTTTTGGACTGAGGCGATGGGTTTCGACCTTGCTCGCCGGGGAGAGATGGGTGGGGAGTTCCTACGGGAGGCCACGGGGGTTGACGATCCGCGCTGCCGAATGGCGCTGGTGACGGCTCCAAACGGCTACCCTGTCGAACTCCTCGAATATTCGACAGGCCGTACGCTGGGCCAGACACCTCGTAGCGCAGGTGCGATCGGTGCCGCGCACATCGCCATCACGGTTGCGGATATCCGCAAGGCGATCGCGCGGGTTGAGACGGCGGGGTGGGCAGTGAAGGGTTCGCCGCAGCCGATACCAGCCGGCCCCCGATGCGGGACAATGGTCGCGTACATCTCCGGTCCGGATGGCATCACCATCGAACTGATGCAGCCGCCCGTTCAACATTCCCGCGTCGTGTAACGCCCCTTCGGTCCGGGAAAGCTCCTTGTGTAGGTTTTCTGTTCCGTTGCTACCCAACCCCCGAGATACGCAGGAGAAAAGAAAATGGGCGGATCCACGGGTGAGGTGGATCCGCCCGAGGCGAGGAGACTGAAAGCCGGTACCCGAACGTGCCTGTAAAGGCACCGGCACTCCGGAGGCCCGGCTGCGCAGGACACTGCAGCCAAGCCATCCGAACCGAGCGTCTCCTATTCCTGTGACAGGGTTACCCGGCGATCAGGCCGCGCAGCTGCCGATTTGCGACAGCCAGCATGGCGAGATCGACCGCCGGCTGGGCGCGCAGTTCGGCCAGAAGCTGTTCGACGCGCTCGACCACCAGATTGCGGTTGGCGATCCAGCCATCGACCGCCGCGGCCTCGTCGCCCTCGCTCTCCAGCACGCGCACGGTGAGCGCGCTCTGGTGGGCGAACAGGTCGTCGATGATCGCGGCGACCGCCTGACGCTGCCAGTGGTTGTCGACCTTCGCCATGGCGGCGCGGTCGCGCAGCCATTCCAGGCCGAAGCGGCGGCCAAGCCCGAAATAGACCGAGGCGACGCCCTCCACCGCGCGGCCGGTGCGCTCGGCGATCCGCACCAGATCGGGGGCGGCGGCCAGAACCGGCAAGGCGGCGATGCGGCGGGCCAGATCCTCCGGCACGCCCTGGGCGATGGCGTCGGCGATGCGGGTGGCGAGGCGCGAGGACTCCTCCTCGTCGAGGAAGCGGTCCAGCCCGGCGGCCAGAGCCTCCACCCCCGGACGGAAGGCGGCGGATTCGCGGCCCAGATCCAGCGGGTGCGGGCTGTGGGCCAGGAACCACGCCACCGCGCGGTCCAGCAGATGGATGGTCTCCAGCATCAGCGCCGTCTGCAAGGCCGCCGGCACGACGGTGTCGAGCGCGTCGATGGCATCCCACAGCGGGCGAAGCTGGAACACGTCCCGGGCGATTGCATAGGCGCGGGCAACGTCCGCCGGGCCGAGGCCGGTCTTCTCCACCATGTCGCGGACGAAGGTGGGGCCGACGCGGTTGACCAGGCTGTTGGTGACGGCGGTGGCGATGATCTCGCGGCGCAGGCGGTGGCGCGAGATCGCCTCGCTTTGGCCGTCCCGCAGCGGCTGCGGGAAGTAGCGCAGCAGATCCTCGACCGTCGCCGGATCGTCCGGCAGCTCGGACGCCAGCAGATCGTCGTACAGCGTGATCTTGGCGTAGGCCAGCAGCACCGCCAGCTCCGGCCGGGTCAGGCCGCGGCGTTCGGCCATCCGCTGGGCCATCTCCTCGTCGGTCGGCAGATACTCGATGGCGCGGTTCAGCCGGCCGTTGCGCTCCAGGTTGCGGATGAAGCGCAGCTGGGCCTCCAGCAATGCCGGGCCTTGCGCCTCGGCGATGGTCAGGGCCTGGGTCTGGCGGTAATTGTCGGCCAGCACCAGCCCCGCCACCTCGTCGGTCATGGCGGCCAGCAGGGTGTCGCGCTGCTTCAGCGTCATGTCGCCCCGCGCCATGACGTCGCCCAGCAGGATCTTGATGTTCACCTCATGGTCGGAGGTGTCGACGCCGGCCGAATTGTCGATGGCGTCGGTGTTCAGCCGCACGCCCTTGCCGTCGCGGCCCTTCTGCGCCGCCTCGATGCGGCCGCGCTGGGTGACGCCGAGATTGGCGCCCTCTCCGACCACCTTGGCGCGGATCTGGCCGCCATCGATGCGCAGCGCGTCGTTGGCCTTGTCGCCGGCCTCGGCGTTGGTCTCGGTCGAGGCCTTGATGTAGGTGCCGATGCCGCCGAACCACAGCAGGTCGACTTCCGCCGTCAGCAGGCGGCGCATCAGCTCGACCGGCGACAAATGCGCCTGGTCGATGCCGAAGCGGGCGCGGACCTCCGCCGTCAGCTCCACCGTCTTGGCGCTGCGCTCGACGATCATGGCGCCGGCGGAGAGCTTGGAGCGGTCGTAGTCGGCCCAGGAGGAGCGGGGCAGGGCGAACAGCCGGTTGCGCTCCTCCCAGCTGGTCGCCGCGTCGGGATCGGGGTCGAGGAAGATGTGGCGGTGGTCGAAGGCGGCCAGCAGGCGGATGTGGCGGGACAGCAGCATGCCGTTGCCGAACACGTCGCCCGACATGTCGCCGACGCCTACCACGGTGAAGTCGGTGGTCTGGATGTCGGTGCCCATCTCGCGGAAATGGCGCTTCACCGATTCCCAGGCGCCGCGGGCGGTGATGCCCATCACCTTGTGGTCGTAGCCGGCCGAGCCGCCCGAGGCGAAGGCGTCGCCCAGCCAGAAGCCATGGTCGATGGAAACGCCGTTGGCGATGTCGGAGAAGGTGGCCGTGCCCTTGTCGGCGGCGACCACCAGATAGGGATCGTCGGCATCATGGCGCACCACGTCCTTCGCCGGCACCACCGCGCCGTCGGCCGACAGGTTGTCGGTGATGTCGAGCAGGCCGCGCATCAGAATCTTGTAGCACTCGATGCCTTCGGCGAGTGCGGCCTCGCGGCCGGCGCTCGGCGGCGGGGGACGCTTGACGACGAAGCCGCCCTTCGAGCCGACCGGCACGATGACGGTGTTCTTCACCATCTGCGCCTTCATCAGCCCGAGGATTTCGGTGCGGAAATCCTCGCGGCGGTCGGACCAGCGGATGCCGCCGCGGGCGACCTTGCCGCCGCGCAGATGGACGCCTTCCATGCGGGGGCTGTAGACGAAGACCTCCACCCACGGGCGCGGCAGCGGCAGCTCCTCGATGGAACCGCTGTCGAGCTTGAAGGACAGATGCGGCTTCGGCCCGCCGTCCGGCCCGGTCTGGTAGGCGTTGGTGCGGAGCGTGGCGCGGATCAGGTTGACGAAGCGGCGCAGGATGCGGTCGTCGTCGAGGTTGGTGACGGCGTCCAGCGCGGTCTCGATCTGCTCCAGGATCGGCGCTTCATCAGACAGGTTCTTCGGGTCGAAGCGGGCGGCGAACAGGCGGGCCAGCAGGCGGGCGGTCTGCGGGTGGGCGGCCAGCGTCGTCTCGATGGTGTCCTGGGCGTAGGCGAAGCGGGCCTGCTTCAGGTACTTGGCATAGGCGCGCAGGATGGTGACCTCGCGGCCGGCCAGACCGGCGCGCAGAACCAGACGGTTGAAGCCGTCATCCTCCATCCGGCCGTCCCAGATGTCGGCGAAGGCCTCCTGGAAGGTCTGCTTGACCTTCACGCAGTCGACCGGCATCCCGTTCTGGGTGCGGGCGGCGAAGTCGTGGATCCAGACCGATTGAGCCGGAGTGGAGCCGCCGGCCGGGCGGACCTCGTAGGGCTGCTCGGTGATGACCTTCAGGTCCATGTGCTCCAGCATCGGCAGCACATCGGACAGCGGCACCGGCCGGCCCTGGTGGTAGATCTTGACGTGCAGCTCGTCGCCGTCGGCCTCCAGCGGATGGAACAGCACGATGCCGAGCCGCTGTTCGGTCAGCGCCCGTTCGATGCGGTCGATGTCGTGGACGGCGGTTTCGGCCGGGAAGGTCTCGCGGTAGCCGGCCGGGAAGGCGTCGGCGTAGCGGCGCAGGCGGGCGTTGCCGGTCTCCTCGCCATGCGCCTCGACCAGCGCGTCGCGCATGCGGTCGGCCCAGCTGCGGGAGACCTGGACCAGCCGCGCCTCGATCTCGCCGATGTCGACGGGGGGAAGCTTGCCCGGCTCGGTCTTCACCATCAGGTGCAGGCGGGCGAGCGCGCTGTCCGACAGCTGGGTGAAGTAGGAGGTGCAGGTGCCGTGGAAGGCGGATTCCAGGACCGTCTGGATCTTGCGGCGCAGCGCGGTGTCGTAGCGGTCGCGCGGCACGAAGACCAGCGCGGAGACGAAGCGCTCGAACGGGTCGCGGCGGACGAACAGGGCGAGGCGCTGGCGTTCCTGCAGATAGAGGATGCCGACCGCCGTCTCGAACAGCTCGTCCGACGGGGTCTGGAACAGCTCGTCGCGCGGGTAGGTCTCCAGGATGTTCAGCAGCGCCTTGCCGTCATGGCCCGACGGGTCGAAGCCGGCGCGCGCCATCACGCGGGCGACCTTGCGGCGCAGGAACGGGATCTCGCGCGGGCTGCGGTTGTAGGCGACGGAGGTGAACAGGCCGACCGCCAGCGTGACGCCGGCCACCTTGCCCTGATCGTCGAAGCGCTTGACCAGGATGGCGTCGAGCGGGACCGAGCGGTGGACGGTGGCCTGCCGGGTGCCCTTGGTCACCAGCAGGGCGCGCGGCTGGTGCAGGAAGGCGCGGATTTCCTCCGGCAGCACGGCGGCGTGGCCGTGCTCGTCGAACACGGTGATCTCCGGGGCGCGCAGCACGCCCAGCCCGCTGCCCTCGACCAGCTCCAGCCACGGCTCCTGGCCGGCGCCGCCGATGGTGGCGGTGTAGAGGCGGCTGCCCAGCAGGGTCATGTTGCCGTCGTCGACCCAGCTCAGGAAGTCGGCGGCCTCCTGCGATTCCTCGGCGTCGGGGGCGTGGGCGATGTCGTCGCGGGCGGCGCGCACGCGCTCGCGCATCGGCGTCCAGTCCTCCACCGCGGCGCGGACGTCGGCCAGCACCCGCTCGATCCCTTCGCGCAGGCGGGCCTGGGCGGCCGGATCCGACAGCGGGTCGATCGAGCAGTGCATGAAGGATTCGTCGTGGGCGCCGTCGGCTTCCTCGCCGGGCTCCAGCAGTTCGACGATGCGGCCGTCGGCGTCGCGGACGACGCGGGTGACGGGATGGATGATGAGGTGGACGGTGACGCCCTGCCGGTTCAGCTCCGCCGTGACGGAATCGACCAGGAATGGCATGTCGTCGTTGACGATCTCCACCACCGAGCGTTCGGCCTGCCACCCGTGCTCGTCCAGCCGCGGCGCATAGACGCGCACCTTGGCGGTGCCGGCGTTGCGTTGCTGGCCCCACTGCCACATGGCGAGGGCGGCACCGTAAAGCTGTTCCGGCGTGCCGCGCAGCAGGTCGTCGGGGGGCACGTTGGCGTAGAAGCGCTTCACGAAGCGCTCCGCCCGCGCGTTCGGAACCCGGCTGCGCACCAGTTCGGCCAGCTGTTGCCGCAAGTCGCCTGCCAGATCCTTCGTCGCCGTCCGCATGATGGTGGTTGTCTCCTCTCGGGTTTTCAGGGGGCGTGTTTGCCTTGGGCGCGTTTTTCTTTTGATTGGTAGTACCACCCCCCCGGAGACTTTTCGACGGCAAATAAACGGCAGGATTTCTGACCAACCGGCGATTTGCACCCCTTTCGGGGTACTTGTCCAAAGATTCGGACAATCCAGTCACATGTCCGCCGAATTTATCCATAGCGCATTCACATCCCCGCCATGGGCTTTCCCTCGCCGATGCCGCGGCAAAGGCGCACAGCGCCCATCCGCCGCATCCGGCGGTGGCTGGATCGATGGGGCGGGAGGGGGAAGGCCGACTCGATTCGGCAGATGGGGAGCGGAACCGGCAAACCGGTGGAAATTCAGGAAAACCGCCCCGAAATCAGGTAAGTAGCACTGTCCTAACGGCGTTTCAATTCGACGCCGGGGTGTTCCGGACACGCTATCGGCAGGCAGGCTGGGCTGTGCGGAAAGATCGGCAAAAATCCGGGCGCCCGGCCCGGTACGGATGCCCGTCGGAAGACGGCAAGGCGGACACTCCGATCCGGAGGGATCGGAGTGTTGCGGGACAGGGGAGAGCCGTGACGGTCGGAGATCAGCGGGCCAGCTCGAAGCGGATCGGCTGCGCGCCCTGCCACAGGGTGCGCTTGCCGAGTTCCGCCAGATTTTCGAGCCCGTCGGTGATGGTGATGAAGTGGTTGCCGGCGAGCTGGCCCATCTTGCTGGAGAACTGGACGCCGCCATAGGCCAGCAGGATCTCGGTCTCGCTGATGCCGCCGGGATAGAGGATGAACTGGCCCGGCGCCGGATGGCTGGTGTGGTTCTCGTAGCCGAGGCCGAAATCGGTGTCGCCCAGCGGGATCCAGACGCCTTCGCCGCTCCAGCGGACATGGACGATCTGGCCTTCGTAGGGCAGCAGGCTGCGGAACTTGGCGCAGGTCTTCGGCGCGGCGGCGGTCTCGAAGCGGGCGCCGAAGGTGAAGGGGCCGGCGGTGATGGTCAGGGCGTCCATGGTCGGTGATCCTCGGATGGATAAAGACAATCGTTTCTTCAGGCGGCGCCGACCTTCGGCCGCGCCAGATCCGGCGTGTCGCAGCGCAGGAAGGCGCCGCGGCCGGGCTGGGCGACGCAGGCGCCGCCCTCCACCACCACCTCGCCGCGCGACAGCACGGTTTCCGGCCAGCCGGTCACCTCCAGCCCCTCGTAGGGGGTGTAGTCGACATTGTGGTGCAGCATGGCGTTGGTGATGGTCACCTTGCGGTCGGGGTCGTAGATGACGATGTCGGCGTCGGCGCCGATGGCGAGGCTGCCCTTGCGCGGGTGCAGGCCGTACATCTTGGCCGGGTTGGTCGAGGACAGCTCGACGAAGCGCTGCAGGCTGATGCGGCCCTTCTTCACCCCTTCGGAGAACAGGATCGGCAGCCGCGTCTCGATGCCGGGCACGCCGTTGGGGATCCAGTTGAAGGGCGTGTCGGCGCCATGCAGCATCTTGCCCTTGGGGTCCTGGTAGCGGAAGGGCGCGTGGTCGGACGACACGATGTGGAAGGTGCCGCCGGCCAGCGCGTCCCAGACCGCCGCCTGGTTGGCCTTGTCGCGCGGCGGCGGCGAGCAGATGCACTTGGCCCCCTCCATGCCGTGGCCGTGCAGGTCGTGTTCGGTCAGCACCATGTATTGTGGGCAGGTCTCGGCGTAGATGCGCATGCCGCGGCCCTGGGCCCAATGGATCTGCTCGATGGCCTCGCGGCCGGAGACATGGACGATCAGGATCGGCACGTCGGCCAGCTCGGCCATGGCGATGGCGCGGTGGGTCGCCTCGCGCTCCACCAGCATCGGCCGGGAATCGGCATGGTAGCGCGGTGCCGTGTGGCCGGCGGCGAGCAGCCTGTCGGTCAGCCAGCCGATGAAGTCGGCGTTCTCGGCATGGATCATCGCCATGGCGCCGTCGCGCCGGGCGACGCTGAGCAGCTCCAGCACCTGCCGGTCGTTCAGCTTCATGTCGTCGTAGGTCATGTAGATCTTGAACGACGTGTAGCCGTCATGGATCAGCGCCGGCAGATCCTGGCCGAGCAGCTGGTCGGTCGGATCGCTGACGATGAGGTGGAAGGCGTAGTCGATCACCGCCTTGCCGTCGGCGCGGCGGTGGTAGTCGGTCACCGCGTCGCGCAGCGACTGGCCCTTGAACTGGCAAGCGAAGGGGATGACCGTCGTGGTGCCGCCGCAGGCGGCGGAGCGCGTGCCGGTCTCGAAATCGTCGGCCGACTGCGAGCCGTCGCTGGTCGGCTGGTCGAGGTGGCAATGGCCGTCGACGCCGCCCGGCATCACCAGCCTGCCGGCCGCGTCGATCTCGCGGGCGCCCGGCCCCAGCCCGGCGCCGATGGCGGCGATGCGGCCGCCGATCACGCCGAGGTCGGCGGCGAACACGTCGGACGCGGTGGCCAGCGTGCCGTTGCGGATTACGGTGTCGAACTGCGGCATGGAACTCTCCCTCGGTCCCGAAGGACGGGTCTTGCGGTTGCCGGGATCACGGAAAAGCGGAATTACAGGAAATAGCCGCCGGGATTGGCCTCGGCGGCGATGGCGCGGCGGGCGTCGTCCTGGAGGTTGCGCAGATGCGCCAGCATGGCGGCCTTGGCGGCGGCGGCGTCGCGCCGCTCCACCGCGTCCAGCACAGCCCGGTGCTCCGTGTCGATCTCGTCCTTGCGGTGGAAGCTGCTGGAGATGCGGAACAGGCGGGCGACCACCCGCATGCGGGTGATGGTGTCGGCCAGCGTCGCGTTGCCGCTGACACGGGCGAAGAAGCTGTGGAAGTGGTTGTCGTAGAGCCAGTGCTGCATGTCGTCCTCGCCGCCCTCCAGAGCGTCGAGCCCGCGCCGCAGGTCCGCCAGATCGGCGTCGCCGACCAGCGGCACCGCGGTTTCGATGGCATGGCACTCCAGCAGCTCGCGCATCTGCATGCATTCGAAGAACTCGCGGGCCGAGACGATGCGGACGCGGTAGCTGCGCTCGCTGGTGCGCTCCAGCAGCCCCTCGCCGACCAGCCGGACCAGCGCCTCGCGCATCGGCGTGCGCGACACGTTCAGCCGCTCTGCCAGCCGCCCCTCCGGCACCTCGGCCCCGCCGGGGATCTCGCGGCTGAGGATCAGCTCGCGCAGGTGCCCGAAGGCGCGGTCGCCGAGATTGGCGGTCCGGGAGGGGGGCGGGAGGGGAGGAGGGAGCCTTGGGGGGAGCGGAGGGCTCATGGCCGGGCGCCCCTCACTGGCCGTCGACGATGGCGATGTTGCGGTAGGCGCGGCCGAAATGACGCTCGATGCGGCGCTGGACGATGTCCCACAGCGAGGTCATCAGCAGGTAGTAGAGGGCGGCCACCGTGAACAGCTCCAGCACCATGAAGCGTTCCTGGATGAGCAGCTGGGTGCTGCGCAGCAGCTCCTCCATCGAGATGACGGAGGTCACCGAGGTGGTCTTCAGCAGCCCGTTCACGCTGTTGCCGAGTGCGGGGATGATGATGCGGACGGCCTGCGGCAGCACGATGTAGGCCATCACCTGGGCGGAGTTCAGGCCGAGCGCGCGGCCGGCGTTGCTCTGCCCGGCGGCGACGCCGAGGATGCCGCCGCGGATGATCTCGGCCAGATAGGCCGCTTCGTTGAGGATCAGGCCGATCAGCGCCGATTCCGTCACCGACAGCTTGATGCCGATCTGCGGCAGGCCGGTGTAGATGATGATGAGCTGGACCAGCAGCGGCGTGCCGCGGAACACCCAGATATAGACCTGCGCCACCCGTGCCACCCAGCGGTAGGGCGACAGCCGCAGCAGCGCCAGCACGCAGCCGAGCACGAGGCCGCCGGCGATGCCGGCCAGCGTCAGCCACAGGGTGGTGATCGCTCCGCTGAACAGATACCCGTTGAACAGGTATTCGAAGAAGCCGTCCCAGTTCCAGCCGCTGGTCATTCCGTCACCCTTTCACTCTTGTCCGATGCGCGGGCGGCGGCGGGAGGCAGGTCCCGCCCGCCGCCGTCCGCGTTGTGCGTCTCACATGCCGGGGCCGTTGACCTTGAAGGCGCCGTCGTTGGGCAGCAGGCCGTATTCGTCCATCAGCTTCTTGTAGGAGCCGTCCTTCTGCATGTCGTTGAGGACGCCGACCACGGCCTCGCTCAGCGTCTTGCTCTTCATCGCCAGGGCGACGGGGGTCGGGAACAGGCCATGCAGGGCGCGCTCGAAATCGCCGCGCTTGGCGTATTCGGCCGCCGTCGGATCGATGGCCACCGACGCCTCGGTCTGGCCGGCGCGCAGCGCCTGATAGGCGGTGGCGAAATTGTCGAAGGTCTTGATCTCGATGGGCTTCAGCCCCTTGGCGACGATCATCTTGTCGAGTTCGCGCAGCTTGCGCTCCTCGAAGCCGCCCAGCTCGACGCCGACCGGGCGGCCCGACAGGTCCTCCGGCTTGGCGATCTTCAGCGGGTTGCCCTTGGTCACCGAGATGCTGATCGCCTGCGATTCATAGTTGATCATCGGCATCATCTTGGCCCGTTCCTCGGTCCAGAAGATGCCGGTGTTGATCAGGTCCCAGCGGCCGGCCTGGAGGCCGGGGATCATCGCCGAGAACTCGATGCGGACATATTCCGGCGTCAGGCACAGGCGCTTGGCGATCTCGTTGCCCAGCGTGATGCGCATGCCCTTCAATTGGCCGTTGCTGTCGACGAACTGCATCGGCGGCAGGGTCGGGTTGGTCGACATCACCAGCGTACCGGGCTTGACCAGCTCGGAATCGGCGACCGCCGGCTTGCAGGCGGTCTGGGCGGCGGCAGTCTGGACGGTGGCCGGGAGGGCGAACAGGGTCAGGCCGGCGGCGATCAGCAGCGTGCGAATGGTCATCGTAAACCCCTTTTCTCGTGTTCGGATCTCGGATTCGGGCGAAGCGATCAGGCGAGGGAGTCGATCAGGCCGTAGGCCGCCAGGTCGGCGCGCAGGGCTTCGGCGTCGGCTTCCGGCAGCGGCAGGCGCGGCGCGCGGGGGTCGCCGACCGGCAGCCCCATCATGCCGAGCCCGGTCTTCGACGCGGCGACGTAGCGGTGGCCGCCGACCCAGCGGACGATGGGCAGCATCTTCTTGTAGAGCGCCAGCGCCTGCTCCTTGTCGCCATGGTCGGCCACCAGCTCGAACAGGCGGGCCGAATCGCGCGGGATCAGGTTGGAGCAGACGGCGACCCAGCCCTGGGCGCCGAGCCAGAAGGATTCGTAGCCGAGGATGCCGGCGAACACCGTCATGCGGTCGCCGCACAGCTCGATGATGTCGCGGACCCGCGTCACCTCCAGCGTCGATTCCTTGATGTAGAGGACGTTGTCGATCTCGCTGAGCCGCGCGACGATGGGCGGGGTGAGGTCGACGTTGGCGGTCGCCGGGTTGTTGTAGATCATCACCGGCAGCGAGATCGCCTCGCCGATGCGGCGGTAATGCTCGAACAGCTCGTCGGGCGTCGGCGAGCTGTAATAGGGCGGGATCACCATCACCCCGTCGGCGCCCATGCTTTCCGCTTCCTTGGCCAGCGCGACGGCGTCGCGCGTCCATTCGGCGCCGGTGCCGATCAGCACGGGCACGCGGCCCGCCGCCTCGGTCACGCAGATCTCGATGACCTGCGCCCGCTCCTCCGGCGTCATCGACAGGAACTCGCCGGTGCTGCCGAGCGGGATCAGCCCGTGGATGCCCTGCTCGATCTGCCAGTTCACCAGCTTCTTCAAGGCCGGAACGTCCACAGCGCCGCCGTCGGCGGTGAAGGGGGTGATGAGGACCGTGTAGGTGCCGCGCAATGCCGTCATGGGTTCCCCCAAGCTCCTGCCTAATTTTTGACCTTGCCTAAATACTACTCGTATACTATCTGTATACAGGAATCCAGCGCATTTTGACGCACCCCCGAAAAGCGCTTTCCACCGCAATCCGGACACAGCCGACCGCCCATGCGCCTCGAACATCCAAGCGTCCGCCGCGACGGCGCCCCCATCGAGATCACCTATGACGGAGAGCGGATTCCCGCGCTGGCCGGGGAGACGGTGGCGGCGGCGCTGGCGGCGCACGGCGTCGCCGCCTACCGCCACAGCCGCGACGGCGGACGGCGCGGCCTCTATTGCGGCATGGGCGCCTGCTTCGAGTGCCTGGTGACGGTGGACGGCAAGGCGAGCCAGCGCGCCTGCCTGACCAAGGTGGCCGACGGCCAGACCATCCGCTCGCAGCCGCCGGCCGGCACGCCGGAGGATCCGCTGGCCCCGCTGGTGCCGCCGCCGGTGGGCGACGCGCCGCAGGAGCGGACGGTCGACCTGCTGGTGATCGGCGCCGGGCCGGCCGGTCTGGCGGCGGCGGAAGCGGCGGCGCGGCGCGGCGCCGACGTGGTGGTGCTGGACGAACGGCCGCAGAGCGGCGGCCAGTATTTCAAGCCGCTCGCCCCCTCGCACCGCGCCGGTCGGCCGACCGACCGCCAGTTCCGCGCCGGCCTCGCCCTGCTCGACGCGGCGAAGGCGGCGGGTGCCGCCATCGTCCAGGAGGCGACGGTGTGGGGCGCGCATGCCGCCGACGAGGTGGTCGCCGTCGTCGGCGGGCGCGAGACCGTCTACCGGCCGCGCCGGCTGGTGATCGCCGGCGGCGCCTACGAGCGGCCGGCGCCTTTCGAGGGCTGGACGCTGCCCGGCGTGATGACGACCGGGGCCGGCCAGACCCTGGCGCGCGCCTACCGCGTGGCGCCCGGCCGCCGGGTGGTGATCGCCGGCAACGGCCCGCTCAATCTGCAGCTGGCCTGCGAGCTGGTGGAGGGCGGCGTCACGGTGGCCGCCGTGCTGGAAAGCGCGCCGCGCCCGTCGCCGGCCCAATGGCGCCAGATGCTGACCGCGCTGCGCGCCGCCCCCGGCCTGATCGGCGACGGCGCCCGCTACCTGCTGAGGCTGCGGCGTGCCGGGGTGCCGGTGCTGTGGGGGCACGGCATCGTTGCCGCGAAGGGGGAGGGCAGGCTGGAGCGGGTGCGCTACGCGCCGCTCGACGCCGATGGCGCGCCGCTGCTGGCCGAAACGGTCACCGTTGCCGCCGATGCGCTGTGCCTGGGCTATGGGTTCATCCCCTCGACCGAGATCGCCCGCGCGCTCGGCTGCGCCCACCGGCTGGTCGAGGACCGCCATCTCGGCTATCTCGCCACCGACATCGCGGTGGACGGCGCCACCAGCGTGCCGGGAGTCTTCGCCGTCGGCGACGGCGTCGATCTCGGCGGGTCGAAGGTGGCGCAGGCGCGTGGAACGCTGGCCGGCATCGCCGCCGCCACCCAGCTCGGCCTGAGCGACGGCGACCCGGAGGAGGGCCGGCGGGCGCTGGCCGATCTGCGGCGGGCCGAGGGGTTCCAGGCGGCGCTGTGGTCGATCTACCGGGCGCCGCCGCCGCGGCTCGACGCCGTGCCGGACGGCGCGATGCTGTGCCGCTGCGAGGAGGTCACTTTCGGCCAAGTCCGCGCCGAGATCGCCGCTGGCCATGACAGCCTCGCCGCGCTGAAGCGCAACACCCGGCTCGGCATGGGGCGCTGCCAAGGGCGCTACTGCGCCGCGACCGCCGCCCTGCTGCTGGAGCAGACCACCGGCAGGAAGCGCGCGCCCGACCAATATCTGGCGCCGCGCCTGCCGGCCAAGCCGACGCCGGCCGGCGCCTTCGCCTTCGAAAAGCCGGAGTGGGGCGGCCACCAGCGCGCCATCACGCCCAACCTCGCCCGCCCGCTGGAGGACGGCCCGCTGCCCGACCAGGAGGCCGAGATCCTGATCGTCGGCGGCGGCGTGGTGGGATCCTGCCTCGCCTATTACCTGACGCAGGCCGGGCGCGACGTGCTTGTGGTCGAGCGCGGCGACACCAACCTCCAGGCGTCGGGCGCCAACGCCGGCAGCCTGCATGTCCAGCTGCTGTCCTTCGATTTCGGCGCGAAGGCCGAGGCGGGCGGCGGGCCGGCGGCGGCAACGCTGACGCTCGGCCCGCGCTCCATCGCGCTGTGGCGGGAGCTGGAGACGGCTTGCGGGGCCGACTTCGAGCTTGCGGTCACCGGCGGGCTGATGGTGGCGGACAGCCCGGCCGGCATGGAGTTCCTGCGCGCCAAGGCGGCGCTGGAGCGGCGGTACGGTGTGGAGAACGCCATCATCGACGCGGCCGAGCTGCGCCGCCTCGCCCCCGCCCTGTCGGACGGGCTGATCGGCGCCGAATACGCCCCGCAGGAGGGCAAGATCAACCCGCTGCGCGCGACCTACGCCGTGCTGGAGCAGGCGCGGCGCCAGGGCGCCCGCTTCCTGCGCGGGGTGAATGTCACGGGCATCGCCGCGGCTCCCGCCGCGACCGGCGTTGGGGGGGGGCGGCTGGCGGGTGGAAACATCGCGCTGCCGCATCCGCGCCAGGCAGATCGTCAATGCCAGCGGCCCGTGGGCGCGCGAGACCGGGCGGCTGGTCGGCATCGACGTGCCGGTGCACAGCGCGCCCCTGCAGATGATCGTCACCGAGCCGGCGCCCAAGCTGGTCAGCCAGCTGGTCGCCCATGCCGACCGCCATCTCAGCCTGAAGCAGGCGGTCACCGGGGGCCTGATCATCGGCGGCGCCTGGACCGCCGTCTTCGACCCGGCCCGGCGTTTCAACACGGTGTCGCGCTCCAGCATCGAAGGCAATTTGTGGGTCGCCCGCCATGTGCTGCCGCAGATCGCCGGGCTGCATGTGGTGCGCGCTTGGGCGGCGATGAACATCAACATCGACGGCGCGCCGATCCTCGGCCCGGTGCCGGGATTGCCGGGCTTCTTCAACACGGTGACGTCCAACGGCTTCACCCTGGCGCCGGTCGTCGCCCGCATGACCGCCGATTTGCTGCTCGACGGCCGCACCGACATCGACCCGACGCCCTTCCTGATCGACCGGTTCGGCTGAACCGCCCCCTCATCCGCCAAACGCCCCCATCGCCAAGAGAAGCCTCCCATGATCGCCATCGAGAATGTCAGCAAGAACTACGGCACCTTCCAGGTCCTGAAGGACTGCACGACCACCGTGCGGAAGGGCGAGGTGGTGGTGGTCTGCGGCCCCTCCGGGTCGGGCAAGTCGACGCTGATCAAGTGCGTCAACGGGCTGGAGCCCTTCCAGTCGGGCCGCATCCGGGTGGACGGCATGGATGTCGGCGCGCCGGGCACCAAGATGTCGGCGCTGCGCGCCCGCGTCGGCATGGTGTTCCAGAATTTCGAGCTGTTCCCCCACCTGACCATCATGCAGAACCTGACCCTGTCGCAGCGCAAAGTGCTGGGCCGCGGGACGGACGAGGCCGTGGCGAAGGGCGAGGCGCTGCTGGCGCGGGTCGGGCTGGCGGCCCAGGCGCACAAGTTCCCCGGCCAGCTGTCCGGCGGCCAGCAGCAGCGCGTCGCCATCGCCCGCGCCTTGGCGATGGACCCCATCGCCATCCTGTTCGACGAGCCGACCTCGGCGCTCGACCCGGAGATGATCAACGAGGTGCTCGACGTGATGGTCGAGCTGGCGAACGAGGGCATGACGATGATCTGCGTCACCCACGAGATGGGCTTCGCCCGCAAGGTCGCCCACCGGGTGATCTTCATGGACCATGGCAGCATCATCGAGGACTGCACCAAGACCGAGTTCTTCGAGACCCAGCGGTCGGAGCGCGCCGCCCAGTTCCTCGCCAAGATTTTGCAGCACTGATCCGCGCCAGGGCGCGGCACCCCCCTATCCCCCCCGGCCGGGCCGATCAGAACCTTTGCAGGACAACGGTTCGTCTGCTTTGTTAGGGGAGAAGATCAGCGTCAGGTGGCAGGACTTGGTATGAACATGGACATGGAGGCTTCAAAAGCCGAAGGCCCCAAGGCCGCGACGCCGGCCGCAGCCGGTGCGAATCAGGCCGGCGTGAATCTGGCGAGCATGGCCTACCGCACCATCCTGGAGATGATCCTCGACCGCCGCATCCCCAGCGGCGAGGTGATCGTCGAAGACCGGCTGGCCACCGCGCTCAGCATCTCGCGCACGCCGATCCGCGAGGCGCTGGTGCGGCTGGCGAGCGAAGGGCTGATCCGCAAGGAGTTCAACCGCCCCTACCGGGTGCGCGAGGTCTCCAACCGCGAATATTTCCAGAGCATGCGCCTGCGCGAGATCCTGGAGGGCGAGGCCATCGCCGCCGCCGCGTCCAGGGTCGATCCGGTCCGGCTGCAGGCGATGAAGGCCGAGATGCTGCGGCTGCGCGACGAGCCCAAGATCCGCTTCGAGGACCATTGGGCCGCCGACGAGGAGCTGCACACCCTGATCGCCGAGGCGTCCGGCAACGCGGTGCTGGCGCAGATCATCCGCGACCTGCGGGTGACGACGCGCCTGTTCGAGCTGTCCGGCCTGCCGTCGCGCATCCGCCCCGACTGCGACGAGCATCTCGACGTCATCGCGGCGCTGGAGACCGGCGATGCGGCGCAGGCGCGGGCCGCCATGGAGCGGCACATCCGCAGCCTCGCCAAGGACGTGCTGGGCGAGATCGCCAAGAGCTGAGCGGTCCCCGGAGCCCCCCCGGAGCCGGCAGCCGGCTCGGGGCCGGCTCCGGGGAGCGTACCGGCGTCCGTCAGTGGAAGACGCGGGACAGGGCGCCGTCGATGGCGGCGACGATGCGGTCGATGTCGTCGGCACCGGCGATCAGCGCCGGGCTGAGGCACAGCGTGTTGTTCAGCCCGGGCAGCGAGCGGTTGGTGGCGCCGATGATGACGCCGTTCGCCATGCAGTCGGCCACCACCGCCTGCACCAGCCTCTCCTCCGCCGGCTCCTTCGTCGCCCGGTCCTGCACCAGCTCGACGCCGCAGAACAGGCCCTTGCCGCGCACGTCGCCGACGGCGCGGTGCCGCTCCGACAGCTCCCACAGGCCGGACATCAGCCGCTCGCCCATTGCCTGCGTGTTGGCGAGGAGGTTCTCGTCCTCGATGATCCGCATGTTCTCCAGCGCCGCCGCCGGGCCGGCGACGCAGCCTCCGAAAGTCGAGATGTCGCGGAAGAAGGACATCGGGTCGGAGGGGTCGTCCTTGAACAGCTCGAAGATCCGCTCGGTCGTCACGGTGCAGGAGATCGCGGCATAGCCGGACGCCACGCCCTTCGCCATGGTGACGAAGTCCGGCTGCACGCCGTAATGCTGGTAGCCGAACCAGGTGCCGGTGCGCCCGAGGCCGCAGACCACCTCGTCGATGTGCAGGAGCACCTCGTGGCGGCGGCAGATGTCCTGCACCTTCTCCCAATAGCCCTTCGGCGGGGTGATGACGCCGCCGCCGGCGGTGATCGGCTCCAGGCACAGCGCGCCCACCGTGTCCGGCCCCTCGCGCAGGATCACCGCCTCGATGGCGTCGGCGGCCAGCTCGCCGTAATTCTCCACCGCACCGTACTGGCTGCGGTATTCCAGGCAATGCGGCACCTCGACGAAGCCCTCGGGGAAGGGGCCGAACTGCGCGCGGCGCTGCGCCTGCCCGGCCGCCGCCAGCGTGCCGAGCGTGGTGCCGTGATAGTCGCGCTCGCGGTAGAGGATCTTGGACTTGGCACCGCCATGGTGCCGGTGCGCGATCTGGCGCACCATCTTGAACACCTTCTCGTTCGCCTCCGAACCGGAGTTCGAATAATAGACCCGGCTCATCCCCGGCATCCTGGCCACCAGCTTCTCGGCGAAGCGGGCGCCGGCGATCGACCCGGCGGAGTTGGCGAAGTAGTTCAGCTTGACCAGCTGGTCGCGCACCGCGTCGGCGATGCTGGCCCGGCCATAGCCGACATTGACCGTCCACACGCCGCCCGACACGGCGTCGAGATACTCGCGCCCGGCGGCGTCCCACACCCGCATCCCCTTGCCTTCGACGAAGATGCGCGGGTCGGTGGTCTCGAACCCCTTGTGCTGGGTCAGATGGTGCCAGACATGGGCGCGGTCGGCCTCGATGACGTGGCGGATGTCGTTGGTGCGTGACTGGTCGGTCCGAAGGACGTCATCCATCGGTCATCTCCTAGGGGTCGGATGCGGTGCCGGTTGCGGCGGGATCAGGCGGGGGTTTCGCGGTGGATCCTGAACGGTGCCCAGGACTGGCTCACCGGCATGATCTCCACGCTGTTGATGTTGACGTGGCTCGGCAGCGAGACCACCCAGCGCACCGTCTCGGCGATGTCGTCGGGCTGGAGCGGGTTGGCCCCGCCATAGAGCGCGTCGTAGGCGGCCCTGTCGCCGCCGGTGCGCACCAGGGTGAATTCGCTCTCCGACAAACCCGGCTCGATGGAGGTCACGCGCACGCCCTGCGCCGACAGGTCGCAGCGCAGGCCGAGCGAGAACTGCTTCACGAAGGCCTTGGTGCCGCCATAGACGTTGCCGCCGGGATAGGGCCAGTTGGAGGCGATGGAGGCGAGATTGACGATCAGCCCGCGCCGGGCGATCAGCCGGTCCAGCAGCAGCCGGGTGATGGTGACCAGCCCGGTGACGTTGGTGTCGATCATCGTGCGCCACTGGTCGAGGTCGCCGTCCTGCGCCGCCCCGGTGCCGAGCGCCAGCCCGGCATTGTTGACCAGGACGGAGATGCCGGCGAAGGCGTCGGGCAGGGTGGCCAGCGCGGTTCTGGTCGCCGCCTCGTCGCGGATGTCGAAGCACAGCGGATGGACGACGTCCGACCCGCCCAGCGCCTCGACCAGCGCGTCCAGCCGGTCCCGGCGCCGGCCGGTGGCGACGATCCGCCAGCCCTCCGCCACCAGCCGCCGGGCGATGGCGTCGCCGAAGCCGGAGGTGGCGCCGGTGACGATTGCTATCTTCGGGGCGGTGTTCGACATGGTGCGATCTTTCCTCATGATGGGGTGGTGAGGCTCAGGCCCAGCGTGACGGCGGTCTGGATCAGGCCGGCCACCGCCACGGCGAACAGTCCTCCGGAGGCCAGCCGCCGCCAGCCCTCGATGCCGAGGCGGGCGGACAGCAGCCGGCCGGCGGCGAAGCCGGCGAGGGTGGGGGCCGTGTAGGTCGCCAGCAGCCCGACCACGCCGGGGTCGATGGCTCCGACCATGGCGCGGCCGGCGAGGCTGAGCGCATCGACCGCCCCGAAGAACACCGCCAGCGTGCCCTTGATCGTCCGCCGGTCCCGCCCGCCGGCCAGCAGCCAAGCCGCGATCAGCGGCCCGCCGACGGCGAAGGCGGCCAGCAGAACGCCGACGGTGAAGGCGATGGCGCCGCCGATTGCCCGGTGCCGCAGCCAGTGCGGCGGCTCGCGCACCAGGGCGACGCAGGCCGCCCCGAAGATGGTCGCCGCCACCAGCAGCCGCGACGTTCCCTCATCGAGGCTGGCGGCGACCAGGCTGCCGCACAGCGCCCCGGCGAAGCCCATCGCCAGCAACAGCCCCGACACCGCCCAGTCCACCCTCCCCTGGTCGCGGTCCAGCAGCAGGAAACAGGTCAAGAGCAGGTCGCTGACCAGGATGAAGGGGATGCCGGCGGCGGGCGAGGGCAGGAACAGCAGCCCGAGCGCCGCGATCAGCGCGTATCCGAACCCCGTCACCCCGCGGAAGGCGGCGGCGAGGAAGGTCACGCCCCCGAAGAGGATCATCGACATCGGACCCGATACCTTCCCGGCGTGGCGTCAGACCTTGCCCTTCCAGGGCACCAGACGGCGTTCGAGCCAGCGCATGCCGAACTCGAACAGGGCGGCGAAGACGCCGATGACGAAGATCCCCATCAGCACGATGTCGGTGCGCAGGAAGTTGGAGGCATTCAGCACCATCTGCCCGATGCCGGTGGAGGCGGCGACCATCTCGGCGGCGACCAGCGTCGTCCAGCCCACCCCCATGCCGATGCGCAGGCCCACCAGGATGTCGGGCAGGGCCGCCGGCAGCACCACATGCACCACCACCTGCCAGCGGCTGGCCCCCAGCGCGCGGGCGGCGTTGACCTGATCGGCGGCGGCGGCCGACACGCCGGCGCGGGCGGCCAGCGCCACCGGGGCGAAGCAGGCGAAGAAGATCAGCAGGATCTTCGAGGTCTCGCCGATGCCGAACCAGATGATGACCAGCGGCAGATAGGCCAGCGGCGGCAGCGGCCGGTAGAATTCGATGAAGGGGTCGAGCGCGGCGCGCAGGGCTGGGCTGAGGCCCGTCGCCAGACCCACCGGGATGCCGATCAGCGCCGCCAGCACGAAGGCGCTGATCACGCGCAGCAGGCTCATCGCGATGTGTTCGCTCAGCGGCGCGCCGTCGATCCGTCCGTCCACCGCATCGAGGAAGGCCTGGAAGACCGTCCCGATCTTCGGCAGGAACAGCGGCTTGACGACGCCCTGGCCGGTCAGCGCCGCCCACAGCGCCAGCGCCGCCAGGATGGCCGCCATGCTGATCAGCGCCGGCTGCGCCCGGAATCCCTGCATCCGGCGGCGCAGCCGGCTCAGCGGCACCATCCCGGCCGGGATGCCGGTCAGCCCGGTGCCGAGGCTCTTGGCGGATCGCACCTGCTCCGTGGCGGTGGGTTTCATGCGGCCTCTCCTGTGGCGGCGTGGCTGCCGTGGTCGCTGCGCTCGTGCCCCTGGTCGCTGCGCTCGTGAATGAAGCCCAGCACCCGCTCGCGCATCGCGATGAAGTCGGGGGAGGATTTGACCGACCGGGCGTCCTGGCCTGCCAGGAAGCGCCGGCTGAACTCCAGCGGGATCGTCTCGGCGATCCGGCCGGGGCGCGGGGTCATGATGATCAGCTTGGTCGCCAGGAAGATCGCCTCCTCCACCTCGTGGGTGATGAAGAAGGCCATCTTCCGCGTCTCCGCCCACACCCGCAGGATCAGTTCCTGAATCTGCTCGCGGGTGAAGGCGTCGAGCGCGCCCAGCGGTTCGTCCATCAGCAGCATGCGCGGGTCGGCGGCCAGCGCGCGGGCGATGCCGACCCGCTGCTGCATGCCGCCCGACAGCTCGTAGATCCGCTTGTCGGCGAAGGATGCCAGCCCGACCAGCTCCAGCATGCTGCGGGCGCGCCGGCCGCGTTCGGCCTTGCCCATGCCCTGCATCTTCAGCCCGAAGGCGACATTGTCGGCCACGCTCAGCCAGGGCATCAGGGCGTGGCGCTGGAACACCACGCCGCGGTCGGCCCCCGGCCCGGTGACCGGCTTGCCGTCGAGCAGGATTTGCCCGTCCGTCGGCGGCAGGAAGCCGGCGATGCAGGACAGCAGGGTGGTCTTGCCGCAGCCCGACGCGCCGAGCGCGACCACGAATTCCCCCGGTTCGATGGTCAGATCGACCCAGGACAGGGCGACGGTGGCGCTTTCCCCGCCGCCATACTGGACGCTGACATTGCGGACTTCGAGCATGGCTGGACCTCCTGACTGCGGGGGGATGGCGCTGCGGACCGGACCGTTATCTGGCCGCCGCCTTGACCACGTCGGCGGTGACGAACGGGCCGTAGTCGGGGGCCAGTTCGGTGACGCGGCCCTGGCTCTTCAGGAACTCGGCGGTCGATTTCAGCGCCTCGGCGGCGCCGCCGCCGAGCCACTCCTTCGACGCCTGCTCCTCCAGGGTCGGGAAGCGGTAGGCGGCCAGCCCGTCCGGCACGTCGGCCGGGGCGGCACCCGTCCATTTGGCGATGGCGGCGGCCTGCGGCGACGCCGCGGTCCAGCCGGCGCCGGTCCTGGCGTAATCGGCGTCGGCGGCGGCCAGCAGCTTGACGAAAGTGGTCATGAAGTCGGGATTGGCGGCCATGAAGGCCTTGGTCGCGACGATGCCGTCGAAGGTCGCCTTGCCCTTCTTGGCGAAGTCGCCGGCGCTGGCGATGACGGTGCCGTTCTTCTTCGCCGTCGTCAGGACCGGCGCCCAGATGAAGGTGGCGTCGATGTCGCCGCGCTCCCACGCCGCGGCGATCTCCGGCGGGCGCATGTTCAGCAGCTTGACGTCCTTGCCCGACAGCCCGGCCTCCTGCAGCGCGTACATCAGCTGGTAGTGGGAGGTCGAGACGAAGGGAACGGCGACCGTCTTGCCCTTCAGGTCGGCGATGGACTTGATGCCGCTGCCGTTGCGGGCGACCAGCTGCTCGGCGTTGGCGATGTCGTCCAGAATCCAGAACAGCGTGATGGGAAGCCCCTGCGAGGCCGCCGCGGCGATGGGGGAGGAGCCGGCCTCGCCGATGTCGACATTGCCCGACGACATGGCGCGGATCACGTCGCCGCCGCCGCCGAACTTCACCCATTTCACGGCATAGCCGGTCTTCTTCTCCAGCTCGCCGCTTTCCATCAGGACGCGGATGGGCGTCATCATGTCCTGGTAGGCGAAGGTGACGGTCTTTTCCGCGGCCACGGCCGGGGCGGCGGCCCCGAACAGCGCGCCGATTGCGACGAAGGCGGTGGCGAGCAGGGTCTTGCTGACGATCATGGCGGGGTCTCCGTCGAGGCCGGTCAATCAGATTCGACCATTGGGCCGATGCCGCCATTAGGACCCCGCTCCCGCCCCCGCCGAAAGGTCCAGATCCCCCCGGTTTGCGGCAGTGACTGGTCCAACGCCCGATCCGCTGCCCCATCCCGCGCCATGTGGCGCCCGTTTGTGCAGACGCCCGTCCGGTGACCATCCCCACCGCCGCAACCGGCGCCGTTCGGCCCATCGCCGGCCGGCATCCTTCTTGCTTTTCCGCATACCGGGGCACGCAGCCCGGCGCCATGCCCCCGGGGAAGAAGGACGGTTGCACCATGCAGATCGACACCGCCTGGCGGCTGCTGTTCGGCGGAATGGAGCGCGATGCGCAGGGGCTGAGCGCGCGTGTCCGCGGCATCATCGCGGACGCCATCGAGACCGGCCTGCTGGCGCCCGACATGCGGGTCCCCTCCAGCCGCAGCCTTGCCGAGGCGCTGGGCATCTCGCGCAACACCGTCAACGCCGCCTATCAAACCCTGATCGACGACGGTCTGCTGGTCGCGCGGGAGCGCAGCGGCTTTTTCGTCGCCCCGCCGGACGACCGGCGGGCGTCGGAGCGGACGGACACCGGCGTCGCGGCGGACAAGGCCGGCGGCTGGGCGGCGCGCTTCGCCATCCGGCCGTCGCGTCTGCCGCAGATCACCAAGCCGCGCAACTGGATGGACTATCCCTATCCCTTCCTGTTCGGGCAGTTCGATCCCAGCCTGTTCCCGACCAACCCGTGGCGGGAGAGCGTGAAGGCGGCATCAAGCGTGCAGGAGATCACCCGCTGGGCCCGCGACATGATCGACGACGACGACCCCGACCTGCTGGACCAGCTGCGCCACAAGGTGCTGCCGCGGCGCGGCATCTTCGCCGGTCCGGGGGAGATCATCGTCACCATCGGGTCGCAGCATGCGCTGTCGATGCTGGTCCAGCTGCTGGTCGGGCGCGACACGCCGGTCGGCATCGAGAATCCGGGCTATCCGGACGTGCGTCACATGGTCGGGATCGCGACGGCGGACATGCGCCCGCTGACCTGCGACGGCTTCGGCGTCGTGCCGGATGCGGTGTTCGCCAGCCGCCGGGTCGCCTTCGTGACGGTCGGACACCAGTGTCCGACCACCGCCGTCATGCCGATCGGGCGGCGGCGCGGCCTTTTGGAGGCCGCCGCCCGCCACGACGTCGTCCTGGTCGAGGACGATTACGAATCCGACCTGTCGGTGGAGGGCGATGCCGATCTGCCCTGCCTGAAGAGCCTCGACCGGGCGGACCGGGTGATCTACACCGGCAGCTTCTCCAAGATCCTGGCGCCGGGCCTGCGCATCGGCTACGTCGTGGCGCCGAAGCCGGTGATCGACGAGCTGCGCGTGCTGCGGCGGCTGATGCTGCGCCACCCGCCGACCAACAACCAGCGCAGCCTCGCCACCTTCATCCAGCTCGGCCATTACCGCCAGCATCTGCGCCGCACCGCCAGCGTGCTGGAGGAGCGGGCCGCCCGGATCGCCGAGCTGCTGCCGGAGCTTCTGCCCGGCTGCCGCTTCCGCCGCGATTTCGGCGCGAAAAGCTTCTGGATCGAAGGCCCGCCCGATCTGGACAGCCGCGATCTGGTGCGCAGGGCACGCGACCAGGGCGTTCTGATCGAGGCCGGCGACATCTTCTTCCTCGATCCGGCGGAGGGCCGCCGTTATTTCCGGCTCGGCTTCACCTCCATCGCCACGCACCGGATCGAGCCGGGACTGCGTCGTCTGGGCGCCCTGCTGCGGACCGGGGCCGTGTAGGGTTCGCGCAGCGGAGCGGCCGGACCGGTCAGGGATTCAGCGCGCTTCGGCCATCCATGCTTCGGCATCGGCGCCGGCGGGAACGCGCAGCGGTGCCGACGGATCGGTCGCGGTGCGCCAGATCGCCTGCGCGACATCTTCGGCATGGGTTACCGGACCCGCGCCGTTGCGCATTGCCGTCAGCGTGCGGTCGATCAGCGGCTGGTAATCGGGGTTGTCGAGGCCGCGCAGATGCCGGCGCGCGCTGTCGCCGAACTTCGTTTCGGGCGAACGGCCGGGCATCACCAGATGCACCCGGATGCCGAAGGGCTCCACCTCCACCGCCAGGGATTCGGTGTATGCATCCACCGCAGCCTTGCTCGCGCGATAGACGCCGATCAGCGGCAGCGGCTTGAGGAGAGCGGACGACGTGACGTTGATCACCACGCCGGCACGGCGTTCGCGGAACTGCGGCAGTGCGGCCTGGACCATCGCCAGCGTGCCGAGCGTGTTGGTTTCGAACAGCGATCTGGCCGTTTCCGGGCTCGTCAGCTCCACCGGGACGGGGGCACCGAAACCGGCATTGTTGACCAGCACGTCGATTGGACCGGCATCGCCGGCGACCCGGTCGATGCTGCTCCGGTCGGTGAGGTCGAGCGGCAGGACGCGCAGACGGTCGGACGCGGGCAGCATGTCCGCGTGCCCGCTGCGCGTCGTCGCGACGACATCCCAGCCGCGGTCGAGGAAAAGCCGGACGGTCTCGAGGCCGAAGCCGGATGAACAGCCGGTGATGAGGATGGTGGACATGCGAGGCCTCTTTTCATGGGTGTGGCCTGCATGCTAGCCAGAGGGGGCAGGACGGTATACGGTTGGGCGTCTTCATTTCTACGCAGATGGTCCTGTTTTGCGCGTCGATCCGCTTGCCGAAGTCGTCAGCCTCCTGAAACCCGCCGCACGGTTCTCAAAATTCGTGGAGTGCGCCGGGTCCTGGCGCATCCGGCGCGAGGGCACCGGGGAGCCGTTCTATTGCGCGATCCTGGACGGCAAATGCCGGATGACGGTGAACGGCCAGACGCCGGCGGTGCTCGAAGCCGGGGATTTCGTGATGGTCCCGGCCATGCAGGACCTCATCAACGAGAGCCTTGTGCCGCCGCCCTCCGGCGTGTTCGAAAGGCCGGCGGAGATCGGGCCCGGTCAGTTCCGGGCAGGATGTGCGGAGGGATCTCCGGATCTGCGCATGCAGATCGGACACTGCGTCTTCGGCTCGGCCGACGCCCCGCTTCTGGTGCCCCTGCTGCCCCGCACCGTGATCGTCCGGGGCGAACCCCGTCTTCTGACCCTGATGCGGCTCATCAGCGACGAATCGCAGGCGCGCAGGTCGGCCCGCGAGCTTGTCCTGGAGCGGTTGCTGGAGGTCCTGCTGATCGAAGCGTTCCGCTGCGACAGCAGTGTCGACGGCGCACCGGGCCTGGCGCGCGGGCTTGCCGATCCTCGGCTGGCGGATGCGTTGGGCGCGATGCATGCCGGGCCGGGCCGTGGCTGGACGGTGGCGGACCTCGCCGCCGAAGCGGGCATGTCGAGATCCGCCTTCTTCGCCCGCTTCAACCGGGTCGTCGGCGTGGCGCCGATGGAATATCTGCTGTCCTGGCGCATGGCGCTGGCCAAACAGCTCCTGCGGGACAGCGAATTCGGGGTCGAGGAGATTGCAGAGCGTGTCGGCTACGCCTCGGCCAACACATTCACGGTCGCCTTCACGCGCTTCCAGGGCGTTTCGCCGGCCCGCTACTCTCGGTCGCCCGGGACCGGCGAAGGCCCGGCGCCGGCGAGCGGGCAACGCTGAGTCTTCAGACCCGCGCGCCTCTCAGTTCCCACTCCAGACCGGGGGGCGCTTTTCCAGGAACGCGGCAATGCCTTCCTGATAGTCGGCCGACAGGTAGCAGCGGCGCAGCAGGTCGCCGTCGATGTCCGGCGGCAGGCTGTGGTCGCGCAGCCGGCGCAGCCCCTCGCGCGTCGCCCAGAGGGTGAGGGGGGCCAGCGCGGCCAGCTCCTCGGCCACCTGCTGGCCATGGGCGGCCAGCTCCTCCTCGCCGGCGACGACGGTGCGCACCGCCCCGGCGGCGGCCAGATCGGCAGCATTCAGCAGGCGGGCGCTGAAGATCATCTCCCGCGTTCGCGCGGTGCCGAGCAGAGCCGACAGCCTCGCCAGATTCCTGACGCTCAGGCAGTTCCCCACCGTGCGGGCGATGGGGAAGCCGAAGCGCACCGACGGCGAGGCGATGCGCACGTCGCAGCTGGAGGCCAGCAGCGCCCCCTCGCCGATGCAGGGGCCCGAGAGAACGGCGACCGTCGGCACGCGCACCGCCTCCAGGGCCATTGCCGCCGCCTCGGCACGGGTCTCCAGGATGGCGAAATCCTCGGGCGAGGAGACGCTTTGCAGGCAGGACAGATCGGCCCCGGCCATGAAGGCCGGCTTGTCGCCGGCCGCACCGGTCAGGGCAAGCGCCTTCACGCCGGGATCGGCATCGACCGCCCGGCAGATCTCGATCAGCCGGTCCTCCATCCAGGGGGTCATGGCGTTGCGGGCGCGCGGGCGGTTGAAGATCACCCATTCCACGGCACCGCGCCGCTCCGTCAGGATCTCGGGGGCAGTGTCGGGGGCGCCGCCGGTTGGGGCGCCGGTCGTCGGATCGGTCATGATCGGGGATATCCTTGATGGCCTGTCAGGCGGAGGGGGCCAGGATCTGGCAGGCGTCGATGGGGAGATGGACGGTCGTCACAGCACCCGGTCCGTAGCGCCGCTCCGGCGGCACGAAGGCGCGGATCGTCCGCCCCTCGCCGATGTCGACCAGCACGTCGCGATGCTCGCCGAGATAGGCGGAGCGGAGGATGGTGCCGGGCAAGCTGTTGCAGGACAGGCCGCCATCGTCGTCCAGCCGCACCTTGGAGGGGCGGACGCAGAGCGAGACGGACCCGCCGCGCGCCACCCCGCTGCGGTCGGGAGCGGTCAGCACGCGGTCGCCGATGCGGATGCTCCCCTCGCCTTCGCCGGTGCCGGACAGCTCGTTGTTCGAGCCGATGAAGCGGGCGACGAAGGCGTTGGCCGGCCGCTCGAACACATCCTCGGGCGTGCCGAACTGCTGGACCGCCCCCGCCTGCATCACGGCGATGCGGTCGGCGGTGACCAGCGCCTCCGACTGGTCGTGGGTGACATAGACGGTGGTGATGCCGAGAAGGTCGTGGACCTGCCGGATCTCGAAGCGCATCTCCTCGCGCAGATGGGCGTCGAGGTTGGACAGCGGCTCGTCGAGCAGCAGGATGGAGGGCTCCACCACCAGCGCACGGGCCAGCGCCACGCGCTGCTGCTGGCCGCCTGACAGTTCGGACGGGTAGCGGTCGCGCAGGCTCTCCAGGCGGACGGTGCGCAGCGCGCGGGTCAGCCGCTCGGCGATCTCGGCCTTGGGCAGGCGGCGGATGCTGAGCCCGAAGGCGACATTCTCGGCCACCGTCTTGTGCGGCCAGACCGCGTAGTTCTGGAAGACCAGCGAGATGCCGCGCCGCTCCGGCGGCAGCACCCCGCGCGGCGAGGAGAGCAGCACGTCGTCGGCCCAGATCTCGCCCTCGGTCGGAGCCTCGAAGCCGGCCAGCAATTGCAGGGTGGTCGATTTCCCGCAGCCCGACGGCCCCAGCAGCGCCAGCAGCGTGCCGTTGGGAACCTGGAGGTCGATGCCGCGCAGCGCGGTGTAGCTGCCGAAGGACTTGCGCAGATTGGTGATGCGGATGCCGCTCATGAGGGAACTCCGGCCGCCGTGGCGGTCTTGCGGGAGGTGCGCCGGGCGCCGGTCAACCCGGCCAGCGGGCGGGCGACCGCCACGAGGAACAGCGTGATCAGGAGGAGAAGGACGCTCATCGCGCAGACGGCTTCGTAATTGCCGCCGTCCTTGGCGTTGTAGATCAGCGTGGTCATCACGTTGGTCTTCGGCGTGATCAGGAAGACGGCGACCGACAGCTCGCGGATGATCGGAATGAAGACCAGGAACCAGCCCGACACCAGCCCGCCGCCCATCAGCGGCAGGGTGATCGACAGGAAGGTCCGCGCCTCGCCGGCGCCAAGGCTGCGGGCGGCACGCTCCAGCTCCGGCCCGATGCCCTTCAGGATCGACCCGCCATGGGAATAGGCGATGGGCAGGAAGGTGGCGGCGAAGGCGGCGATCAGCAGCAGCGGCGTGCCGTAGAGGTTGAGGGGGGCGCGGGTGTAGGCGGCGAAGAAGCCGACCGACAGGACGATGCCGGGGATGACGATGGGCACCGTCGCCACCGCCCCCAGCAGGGAGGCGCCGACCATCAGCCGCCGCTCGACGATGTAGGCGACCAGCGTGCCGAGCGCCACGCAGAGCGTCGCCCCCAGCGTCGAGTAGACCAGCGAGTTGACGATGGCGGTGTGGGTTTCCGAATTGCCGAAGATCGCCCACCAGTACCAGTAGAGGGACAGGTTCTCCCAGCTCAGCCCCTGGCCCCAGGCGCGGGTCAGCGACACCAGCAGCAATGCCGCGTAGGGCAGGAAGACCGACACCAGCGGCACCAGCAGGGCGAGGAACAGCGCGGGCCAGCGCCAGCCGCCGAGCCGGATCTGCCGCCCGGCGCGCGTCTTGCCGGAGATGGTGACGTACTGCTTTCGGCCGAGATAGCGGCGGCGCATCCAGAACAGGGCACCGGTGACCAGCAGCAGGGGCATGCAGTAGGCGGCGGCCAGATAGATCTCCGGCGGGAAGAGCTGGTAGAACTCGGCCAGCTTGGTGGTGACCACCGGGATGCCGGTCGGCGTCAGCAGGAAGGCCGGGACGCCGAACAGCGTCAGGCCCTGGATGAAGGACAGGATGAAGCTGGCGATCACCGCCGGTGCGGCCAGCGGGATGGTGATGCTGGCCATCGTCCGTAGCACGCCGCAGCCCAGCGTCGTCGCGGCGTCCTCCAGCTCCACCGCCATCTCGTCGAGCGCGCTCGACACCATGGTGAAGCTGTAGGGGACGGTGTAGATGCCGCAGACGAAGATGGCCCCGGCCATCGAATAGATGTTAAGCGGCGCCCCGGCACCCTCGCCGGCCAGCCAGCGCCATGCGGTGTTGAGCCAGCCCGAATTGGGCGCGGCCAGCAGGATCCAGCCGGTGGCGCCGATGAAGGACGGGGTGACGAAGGCGGTCAGCGTCAGGACGCGGATGGTGCGGCGGAACGGCAGGTCGGTGCGCGACACCAGCCAGGCCAGCGGCACGCCGATGCCGACCGCGATCAGCGCCGTGGCGGCGGCCAGGATCAGGGAATTGACCAGCGGTTCGATCAGCTCGGCCGACCGGACGACGCGGGCGTAGTTGTTCAGGGTCCAGGCGCCGGTCGCGTCGTCGTGCAGGCTGTTGAAAAGCACCCAGCCGAAGGGCTGGACCACCAGCAGCGCCAGGAGAAGGATGACGGCGCCGAGGACCGCCGCCTTGACGAGCGGCACCCGCGCCATGACGGGACGGGATTCGGCGTCGCGGGAACTGGTTGAAATGACCCCCATTGGGTCCGCCTCCCGTTGCCAGGGATGGGCCCTGCGGCCCAGCATGATGGAGTGTTCCCGAACAGGCGGCCGGGTGGCAACCGCCGCCGGTCCGGGATTTGGAGCCTTTCGGGGATGCTAACGCACCAGCTCCTTCCACTTGGCGATGCCCTCGGCCACTTCGGCGGCGAGGTCGTCGCCGCTGTTGCGGTACCATTTCAACTGGTCCAGCGAGCGGCCCTCGGCCCAGGCGACGTCGGTGCGCAGGGTCGGCCAGTAATTCTTCGACAGGATGTCGGAGACCTCCCTGGAATAGAGGAAGTTGGTGAACAGCCGGGCGGCGTTGGGGTGGGGCGCCTTCACCGGGATGCCGGTCAGGCCGAGGTTGAGGATGGCGTCGTCGGTCGGCACGCTGACGTCGATGGGGTTGCCGGCCGCCTTCTGGGTCAGCGTGTAGCTGAAGGGCGCGCCGGATCCGACCACGCGCTCGCCGGCCAGGATGTCGGTGACGGTGTCGACGTTGGACTGGCCGACCTTCGGCTTCTGCTGGCCGAAGCGGCGCAGATAGTCGTCGCCGTACTTGCGGCGGATGGCGACCACCCAGCTCGCCACGTCGCCGGAGAAGGCCGGGCTGCCGGTGGTGATCTTGCCCTTCCACTGGTCCTCCAGCAGCGCCGTCCAACTCGTCGGCGGGGCGGACACCTTGCCCGGCGCGTAGTTGATGCTGGTCAGGCTGATGGCGCCGACATGGTACATGGCGTCCTTGTCCAGCCCCTTGAAGGCGGCCGGCAGCATGGCCGCGTCGGGCGGGTCGTAGGCGGCGAGCGCGCCGATCTTCTTCAGCTCGGTGTAGTGCAGCAGGTTGGTGGTGCCCAGCGAATCGCACTCGGCGACGCCGTTCTGCAATTCCAGCCGCAGGCGGGTGTAGACGGTCTGCGAGGCCTGGCGGAGAAGCTGGACCTCGATGCCCGGATACTTCGCCTTGAAGGCGTCGCGGATCGCCTCCATCGTCTGCTGCTCGTAGGAGCCCCAATAGAGCGTCAGCGCGCCTTCCTTGCGGGCGGCGGCGTAGAGCGGATCGTCTTGTGCTGCCGCCAGCCGGGCGAAGCCGGTTCCGGCGATGCCGCCGGACAGCAGCGCCGCCCCGGCCAGTCCACCCGTCTTAAGAAGCCCGCGGCGAGAGATGTCCGTCATGTTCGTCGTCCCTGTTCGGTGTTGCGAGGATGCCGTTTTCGGCTTTGTTGGTCTTGGTGTTCAGTAGTCGCCGGTGGTGGCGCCGCCGTCGGCGACGATGGTCTGGCCGGTGATGTAGGAGGCATCGTCCGACGCCAGGAACGCGACGATGGACGCGATCTCCTCCGGCTTGCCGAGGCGGCCGATGGGGGTCTTCCCCACCCATTGCGCGCGGATCGCGTCCGGCACGCCCTCGACGATGCTGGTCTCGACCACGCCGGGGGCGACGGCGTTGACCAGGATGCCGCGCCGGGCGCCTTCCAGCGCCGCCGTCCGCGTCAGCCCGACCACGCCGGCCTTGGAGGCCGAGTAGTTGGCCTGCCCGAAGGTGCCGAGCATGGCGGTGGAGGCGATGTTGACGATGCGGCCCCAGCCGCGGTCGCCGACCAGCCGGAACGCGGTCTGGCAGCCGAGCCACGTGCCGCGCAGATTGACGTCGAGGACGGCGCTCCAGTCCGCGTCGCTCATCTTCACGAGCGAGCGGTCGCGGACGATGCCGGCGACATTGACCAGGATGTCGACGGCGCGGAACGGCTCGGGCAAGGCGGCGACGGCCGCCTCCCAGCTCCCCCGCTCGGCCACGTCGAGCTGCACGGCGAAGGCGTCGGTGCCGCCGTCGCGCAAGTCCGCGGCCACCCGCTCGGCCGGCTCCAGCCCGATGTCGGCGACGATGACCGCGGCACCCTCGGCCGCCAGCCGCCCGCACACCGCGCGGCCGATGCCGCCGCCGCCGCCGGTCACGAAGGCCGTGCGGCCCGTCAGACGATTTTGCATGCTCATGCCGTCACCCGCCCTGTCGCCTGTCGTCCGATGGAGAAGACATCCTCCCCCTCCTGCACCGTGTCGCCCGTCTGGTTGCGGACGGTGATGCCGACGCGGACGATGCCGCGGTCGGGCTTCGACGCGCTGGGGCGGACCTCCAGCACCTCGGCCTCGTACTGGATGGTGTCACCGGCGAAGACCGGGCCGACGAAGCGGCGGCGGGTCTCCAGGAACGCCAGGATCGCCCAGTCGTCGATGGCGGAGCGCAGGCCGGTGCTCATCGAATGGGTCAGCATGCCGTGGGCGATGGTGCGGCCGAAGCCGGTCGCCTTGGCCGCCTCGGCGTCCATGTGCAGCGGGTTGAAGTCGCCGGTCAGCCCGGCGAACCAGACGATGTGCGCCTCGGTCACAGTGACGCGGCTGGACAGCGCGCGGGCGCCCGGTTCGATGTCGTCGAGGTGGATGGTCTCGGTCATGCGTCGCTCCCTGATGCGTCGCCGGGGGGGCGGAAGATCGGCAGGCTGATGGTCTCGTCCAGGCGATGGAAGGCGACGGCCAGCGGCAGGCCGGCGCGCAAGCTCCCTTCGGCGATGCCCTCGACCCGCGAGAAGATCGTGACGCCCTCCTCCAGCCGAACCAGGGCGCAGGTGTAGGGATCGCCGCGCGTGTTGCCGCGATGGACGACGGAGTAAGAGAGCAGTTCGCCGCGCCCGCTCGCCTCGACCCACTCCGGGGTGGCGTGGGGGGCGTGGATGGAGTGGGCGCGGGGATACCATTGGTACAGCCCGGTCTCCGGGCAGCGCTGGATCAGGAAGCGCCCCTCGCGCGCCGCCTCCCAGAAGGGGGCCGAGGTCTCGTCGGGGATCGGCAGCGTGGTCATTGCGGTCATGGCGACACCTACACGGCGAGGATGGCGGTGGCGGCGGAGCAGAAGGTGCCGCCCAGGCCATGGGCCAGCGCGACCTTGGCGTCCGGCACCTGGATGCCCGGGGCGTCGCCGCGCAGCTGGCGGACGCTCTCGATCAGGGTGAAGATGCCGCGCTTGCCCGGATGGTTGGAGGACAGGCCGCCGCCGTCGGTGTTGGTCGGCAGGCTGCCGCCATCGGCCGCCAAATTGCCGGCCGCGACGAAGGGGCCGCTCTCGCCGCGTCCGCAGAAGCCCAGATCCTCCAGCGCCAGCATCGGCGTGATGGTGAAGGCGTCGTAGATCTGCGCCACGTCGATGTCGGCGGGGGTCATCCCGGCCATGGCGAAGGCGCGCGGGCCGGACAGGGCGGCGGGGGTGGAGAGGTCGTCGGGGATCTGGCTGTTCTGGGTCCGGGCGACGGCGGCGCCATAGCCGGCGAGATAGACCGGGCGGCGCTTCAAATCGCGCGCCCGCTCGCGGCTGGTCATCACCAGCGCACCGCCGCCGTCGGTGACGACGCAGCAGTCCAACCGGTGCAGCGGCGAGGCGATCACCGGCGAGGCCAGAACGTCGTCCACCGTGATAGGCTTGCGCAACCGGGCCTGGGGGTTCGCGGCGGCATGGCCGCGGAAGGTGACGGCGACCTGGGCCAGCTGCTCCGGCGTCGTGCCATAGAGGTCCATGTGGCGGCGGGCGAACAGGCCGTAGGTCGAGATCAGCGTCGGCGCATAGGGGATCTCGTACTGGCCCGGCCCGGCCGGGAAGACGAAGGGATCGAAGGACGGGGTGGAGAGCGGCCACCAGCGCGGGCAGGCGGCATAGCTGATGACCACGACCTCGGCCAGCCCGGTGGCGATGGCGGCGGCGGCCTGACCGGCCTGCAAAATATAGGAGCAGCCGCCGACGTCGGTGCTGTTCACGTAGGTCGGCTGGATGCCGATATATTCGGCCAGCTCGATGACGTCCATCGTGCCGCCGCCTTCGGCCCAGTCGCCGGACGCCGCGCAAAGCCCGTCCACATCCGTCAGCGCCAGCCCGGCGTCGTCGAGCGCACCCAGGATGCACTCCATCTGGAGGGCGAAGGGATGGACGCGCGGCGCGTCCCGGCGGGGTGACTCATAGGCGCCGACGATGGCGGTCTTGCCTGAAAGGTGCTTCACGCGCTGGTCGTCCTTTCACGGTTGCAGGCTTTCACGGTTGCAGGAGCCCTTGGCACCGGCGGCGGGGCGTCGGCGTGCAAAGAGGGGTCCATCGAATAAGTATTGGAAGGCAGGGCGAGGGGGCGGCACGGGGAACGCGAAGATGTCCCGGCATCCATCATAGAATTCGATCGCCGCCGGTGCGCTGCCGGCAAGATCGAGAATACCGGACACCCTCCGTGTCACAAGCAGAAAAAAGTGTGCGCTCCGGTGCATGGAGCGCACCAATGACCCGGCACCGTCCGGTGCGTTTGCTGCACCGGATTGGGCCAAACTAAGCGATTGTTTTCGGAGCGCGGCGGCGCAAGCCTTTGGGCATTGCATTCCCGCCGGCGCCTTGCGGCGCGGCCATCTCCGGCCCGGACCACCGGTGTCCGGCAGCCCCGAAGGACCGCTCATGACCAACACGGAAACCCAACGCCGGGACGGCCCGCTGGCCGGCGTGCGCGTTGTCGATCTCACCCACATGTTGGCCGGCCCCTACAGCACCTGGCTGCTCGGCGCGCTGGGTGCCGACGTCATCAAGATCGAGCGTCCGGGCAGGGGCGATTTCACCCGCGTCATCGCCCCCTTCAGCGACGACGAGAGTATTTACTTCATGAGCGTCAACCGCAACAAGCGGAGCCTTACGCTCAACTTGAAGGAGGAGAAGGGAAAGGAGATCTTCAGGCGCATCGTCGCCACCAGCGACGTGCTGGTGGAGAACAACCGGGCCGGCACGATGGACCGGCTGGGGCTGGGCTACGACGAGCTGAAGGCGGTTAACCCGAAGCTGGTTTACGCCTCGATCTCCGGCTTCGGGCAGGACGGCCCCTACCGCCACCGGCCCTGCTTCGACGTGGTGGCCCAGGCGATGTCCGGCATGATGAGCATCACCGGCGAGCCCGGCGGGCAGCCCGCCCGCGTCGGCGCCTCCATCGGCGACATCGGGTCGAGCCTGTTCGCCACCATCGGCATCCTGTCGGCCCTGCAGAAGCGGGCCGCCACCGGGGAGGGCAGCTTCATCGACGTGGCGATGCTGGACTGCCAGCTGGCGCTGATGGAGAACGCCATCGCCCGCTACCTCAATGCCGGCGACGTGCCGCGCGCGCTGGGCAGCCGCCATCCGCTGATCGCCCCCTTCCAGTCCTTCCCCACCGCCGACAAGCCCATCGCCGTCTGCGTCGACACCAACGAGCAGTGGGAACGGCTGGTCCGCGCCATGGGGCTGGAGCATCTGCTGGCCGACCCGCGCTTCCTCACGGGTTCCCTGCGCAACGCCCACCATGCGGAGCTTGAGCCGCTGCTGGTTCCGGTCTTCGCCGGCCGCAGCCGCGACGAGTGGCTGGAGCGGCTGGAGGCGGCGGACGTGCCGTCCAGCCCGATCAACAGCGTGCCCGACGCGCTGGTCGACCCGCAGGTGGTCCACCGCGGCATGGTGGTGGAGGTGCCGCCGAACTCCGGCAAGCGCTTCGCCGCCGTGCCGATCCACATGCAGGGCGCTCCGCTGGCGGCCGAGGCCCCGGCGCCGCGGCTGGGCGAGCACACCGACGCCATCCTGGCCGAGCTGGGCTTCGCCGCCGCCGACATCGAGGCGCTGCGCAGCGCCGCGGTGGTGTGATGACGGACGGGCGGGCGCCGGCGGAGAGGGCCGGAAACGGGGCGCGTGCGGTGCTGGCGAAAATGCTTCATGATGGCGTCGGATCCGACCCATCGCACACCGCCCCGCCGCACACCGCCCCGATGACCCAGCCCCGCATGGCGCGCCGCCTTCCCCCGCTCCTGGCACTCCGCGCCTTCGACGTCTTCGCCCGGCTGGGCACCGTGCGCGCCGCCGCCGACGAGCTGGCGGTGTCCCACACCGTGGTGTCCCGCCACATCCAGAACCTGGAGCAGTCCGTCGGCGTCAAGCTGGTGGCCAAGTCGGGGCGGGGCCTGTCCCTGACCCGCGAGGGCACCCGCTTCGCCGCCCAGATGCACCGCGCCTTCGATCTGATCGCCGACGCCAGCAACGAGCTGCGCAACGGCGGGATCGAGGCGGTGCACATCTGCTGCCTCGCCGGCCTGGCCTCGCGCCGCCTGCTCGGCCGCCTGCCGGACCTGGAGGCGGCGATGGACGGGCGCGAGGTGATCCTGCAGCCGACCTCCGCCCGGCCCGACTTCAGCCGCGGCGAGGCCGATGTCGAGATCATGTATCTGGAGGATGGCGCCGCCGCCGTCGCCGAGGGTCTGCGCGCCGAGATGTTCGCCAAGCCGCGCATCCTCGCCATCGCCAGCCCGGAGTTCAAGGCGCGCTATCCCGACGTGCGGACCCCCGCCGATCTGGTCGGCCTGCCGCTGATCCACGAGCAATCCACCGGCATGTGGGAGGCGTGGCTGGAGGAGGCCGGCGTCGGCGACCTGCCGCGGCTGCGCGGCCCGCGCCTGTGGCAGGCCCATCTGACCATCGAGGCCGCCCGGCTCGGGCGCGGGGTGGCGCTGGTCAGCGACCTGCTGGTCATCGACACCCTCGCCAGCGGCGAGCTGGTGGAGATGGTGCGCAGCGACGTCACCATCGGCGGCTATTACCTGATCGCCCCGGCGCAGAAATGGAACACGCCGGTGATCGCGGCGATCCGGCAATGGCTGCGCGACGTTTTCCCCCCATCGGCGCCGGATTCGACGCCCTGATACCCGATCTCCCGAGACCCACCTTCCGGGGTGCCGCCGTCCGGCTCCCGGCCATCGCGGAACCAGACCATGCCCGACCACACTCTGTTCAACCATCTGCTGAACCCGGCCACCGACCCGGCCCGCCTCGCCATCGAGACCGCGGACGGCGGGCGCCTCACCCATGGCGATCTGCGCGCCGCCACCGGCCGCATGGCGAACGCGCTGGTTGCCGCCGGCGTGCGTCCCGGCGACCGCGTCGCCGTGCAGGTCGAGAAGTCGGTCGAGGCGCTGGTGCTCTATCTCGCCTGCCTGCGGGCCGGGATGGTCTATCTGCCGCTGAACACCGCCTACACCCCGGCGGAGCTGAGCTATTTCATCGGCGACGCCGAACCGGCCCTGGTGGTCTGCGACCCGGCGCGCCTCGACGCCACGGCGGCGCTGGCCGGGACGGTCGCGGTGCGCACGCTGGACGCGCGCGGGCAGGGCAGCCTGACCGAGGCGGCGGCCGCACAGCCGGAGGAGTTCGCCACCGTCGCGCGCGGCCCCGACGATCTGGCCGCCATCCTCTACACCTCGGGCACAACCGGGCGGTCGAAGGGGGCGATGCTGACGCAGCAGAACCTGCTGTCGAACGCGCGGGTGCTCCAGGCCGAATGGCGCTTCGGGCCGGACGACGTGCTGCTGCACGCCCTGCCGATCTTCCACACCCACGGGCTGTTCGTCGCCTGCAACCTCGTGCTGCTGTCCGGCGCCGCGATGGTCCTGCTGCCGCGCTTCGACCCGGCGGACGTGCTGGCCCGGCTGCCGGCCGCCACGGTGATGATGGGGGTGCCGACCTTCTACACCCGCCTGCTCGGCCAGCCGGGGCTGACGCCCGGGGCCTGCCGGTCGATCCGGCTGTTCGTCTCCGGCTCCGCCCCGCTGCTGGCGGAGACCCACCGCGCCTGGGAGGAGCGCACCGGCCACCGCATCCTGGAGCGCTACGGCATGACCGAGACCGGCATGCTGACCTCCAACCCCTATGACGGCGACCGCGTGGCCGGCACCGTCGGCTTCCCGCTGCCGGGCGTCGAGCTGCGCATCGCCGACCCGGCGACCGGCGCGCCGCTCGCCGGCGACGCCATCGGCGCCATCGAGGTGCGCGGCCCCAACGTCTTCAAGGGCTATTGGCGGATGCCCGAGAAGACGGCGGCGGAGTTCCGCCCGGACGGCTTCTTCATCACCGGCGACCTCGGCCGTGTCGACGGGCGGGGCTACGTCCACATCGTCGGGCGCGGCAAGGACCTGATCATCAGCGGCGGCTTCAACGTCTATCCCAAGGAGGTCGAGGGCGAGATCGACGAGCTGCCCGGCGTGCTGGAAAGCGCCGTGATCGGCATCCCCCATCCCGATTTCGGCGAGGCCGTTGTCGCCGTCGTGGTCGCGGACGGCACCGCGCCCGTCACCGAGGCCACCGTCGCCGCCGCCCTGAAGGACCGGCTCGCCCGTTACAAGCAGCCCAAGCGCGTGGTGGTGGTGGCCGAGCTGCCGCGCAACAGCATGGGCAAGGTGCAGAAGGCGCAGCTTCGCGAGACCCACGCGGGGTTGTTCGGATGAGCGGCGCCGTCCTGCCGCCTCTTCCCAGCGAAATCTTGACCTCCGGGCCGTTGCGGGTCGCGGAGGAGTGGATCGACCTCTACGGCCACATGAACATGGCGCGCTATGTCGCCCTGTTCGACGAGGTCGGCTATGCGCTCCAGGAGCGCTGGGGGCTGGGGGAGACCTACACCGGCGAGACCCGGAAGGGTCTGTTCGTGGTCGACGTCGCCGTCAGCTACAAGCGGGAGCTGACGGCCGGCACGCCGCTGACGCTGGCGCTGCGGCTGCTGGAGGCCGACGCCAAGCGTCTCGTCAGCCTGATGGAGCTGCGCCGCGCCGACGACGGCACGCTGGCCGCGACGATGGAGCAGCTGTCCGTCCACGCCGACCTGACGACGCGGCGGGTCGTCCCGTTCGATCCGCCGGTGGCCGAGCGGTTGCGCGATCTGGCGGCTGTCCATGGCGCGCTGCCGCTGCCGGCCGGTCACCGGCGCCGGCTGACCTGCCGGGGGTAAGGCGGGACTCCGGGATCGGCGGCACCGGCAGGAATTTTGCTGGCTATCGAAACAATACTGCCGCATGCAAGCTGTCCCGAATCCAGAGTCGTTGGTGGTGGACGCAAGCATGGTCGGTCGTCTTGGCGTTTGGGTGGTGCGCACGCTGGCGGGCATGGCCCTGCTGCTGCCGGGTGCCGGGGCTTCCGGCCAGGAGCCGCGGGGCGGGGCGGAGGCGATCACCGTCCTGACCTCCTTTCCCGCCGCCTTCTACGAGCCGGTGCGCGAGGCGTTCGAGCAGGCCTATCCCGACCGGCGCCTGCATGTGATCAACACCAAGACCACCGCCGCGATCACCCAGCTGCAGGATCGCGTGGCGAAGGACGTCGATGTCTTCTGGGCCTCGGCCCCCGACGCCTTCGAGGTGCTGAAGGCCGCGAGGCTGCTGGCGCCGGTGGCGCCGCGTCCTACCGGTGCCCCGGCGACCGTCGGCAACCAGCCCATCGACGATCCCGACGGCCTGTATCTCGGCTTCGCGCTGTCGGGATACGGGCTGATCTGGGACCAGTCCTATCTGGACCGCCATGGCCTCGCCGCTCCGCGCCGCTGGGAGGATCTGCGCCGGCCCGGCTATGCCCGGCATCTCGGCATCACCTCGCCGTCGCGCTCCGGCACGATGCATCTGATGGTGGAGACGGTTCTGCAACTCCATGGCTGGGAGCGCGGCTGGGCGACCTGGCTGGAGATCGCCGGCAATCTGGCGACCGTGACGGCCCGCAGCTACGGCGTGGTGGAAGGCGTCGGCAAGGGGCGCTTCGGCATCGGGCTCGCCATCGATTTCCTCGGGCAGGGAACGCGGCAGGAGTCCGGGCCGCGCGAGGGCTTGGGCAACCTGCGTTTCGCCTACCCGGCCGACGGCGTGTTCCTGCCGGCCAGCGTGGCGATCCTGCGCACCGCCCCCAATCCGGCCGGCGCGAACCTGTTCATCGATTTCCTGCTGTCGCCGGCCGGGCAGGCCCTGATGCTGCGTCCCGACATCGGGCGCCTGCCGGTGCGGCCCGACGCCTATGCCGCGGCACCCGCCGGCTATCCGGCCCCTTACGCGCGGGAGACCGGCGACGACCTCTTCCTCTTCGACCGCGCCTTGTCCGGCCGCCGCTATGAGCTGGTCAATCTGCTGTTCGACGAGCTGATCACCTTCCGCGTAAAGACGCTCAACCGCGTCTGGCACCTGATCCATCAGGGCGAAAGCCGTCTCGCCGCCACCCCCGATCCGACCGCCCGCGACCTGCTGCGCAAGGCGCGCGAGGCGGCGACGGCGGTGCCGGTCGATGCCGTCCAGGCCATCGACCCGGCCTTCTCCGCCGCCCTGCGCCGGCCGGCGCGCGGCATGCCGGTCTCCGCCCGGCAGGGCGAGTTGGAGGAGGAATGGCGCGCCTTTTCGCAGGCCCGGCTGGAAACGGCGCTGTCGGCGGCGGAACGCGCGCTGGTGATCCTGCGCGCCGCGGCCGGCGAAGGAGTCTGGCCGTGAGCGCGCTGGCGACGCCCTCTTCCAGCGGCCTGTCCGGCCGGCCGGGCAAGAGTGCGGGCAGGCTGCGCTTCGGCATCCGGGTCCGGCTGTTCCTGGCCTTCGTCGCGGTGGCCACGCTGTCGGTGGTGGCCTGCGCGCTCGGCTGGCTGTCCTACGACCGGCTGGGCGGCACGCTGGACGAGTTCGCCGAAAGCCACCTGCCGGCCCTGGGCGTCGCCGCCAAGCTGGCGGAGGAGGGCGGAGCCATCATCGCCACCGCCCCCATCCTGGCCGGCAGCCGGACCGAGGACGAGATGGACGCGATCCGCGACGCGCTCGGCCGCCGCCTGAGCACCCTGAGGGCGCTGACCGACGCCATCGAGGGCGGCGTTCCCGGCCTGCGCCCGGTGGTGGACTCGCTCGGCCGCAATCTGGCGGAACTGGACGGCACGGTGCGCCAGCGGCTGGCGCTCGGCCGGCGGAACCAGGAGGCCATCGAACGGCTGCGCTGGCTGCATGCCGATTTCCTCGACGAGATCGATCCGCTGGTCGCCGACGCCCGCTTCAACATCCAGAGCGCGCTCGCCTCGGTGGAGAGCGGCAGGCCGTCGGCCGATGCCGTCCGCACCCTGCGCGAGGAGAACCGGCGCAGCGAGGCGCTGTTGCAGATCGGCGCCAACGGAAACCTCGCGGTCGGGCTGGTCGCGCGGGCGGCGACTCTCGCCACGCCGGAGCTGCTCGACGACAATGCCGGCTTCCTGGACGAGACCGCCGACCGGCTGCAACGCGACCTGACGGCGCTGGCCGGCTGGGCGGACGGCGTCTCGCTGCGGCAGCTGGTGGGCCAGCTTCTCGACCTCGCGCGCGGGGCCGACGGCAGCGTGCCGGCGCTGCGCCGGGAGGAGCTGGAGACGGCGGCGCGCGGACAGGCCCTGCTGGCGGAGAACCGAGACATCGTCGCCCGGCTGAACGGGCTGATCGCCCGGCAGGTCCAGGCGGTGGAGCGGGATTCCCGCGCCGCCGCCGCCCGCTCCGCCGGGGCGGTGGCGTTCGGCCGCTCCGCTTTGCTGGCGAGTGCGCTGGTCAGCCTGCTGGTGGCGGTGCTGGTGGCCTGGCTCTACGTCAACCGCAACCTGATCTCCCGGCTGACCCGGCTGGGCGATGCCGCCCGCGCCATCGCCGCCGGCGACCTCAAGGCCGACATTCCGCTCGGCGGCGGCGACGAGCTGTCGGACATGGCGGCGGCGCTGCTGGTCTTCCGCGACACCGCCATCGCGGTGGAGGAGGCGAACGCCCAGGCGATCATCGACAATGCCCAGGCCGGGCTTGCGATCACCGACGCGCAGGGCGTGATCGAGTTCGTCAACCCGCTCGCCGCCGCGCTGATCGCGTCGTCGCCTGGTGGTCAGGACGGGAAGGAAGGAGAGGGCGGGCGTCTCGCCGACCGGCTGGATGCGGAGGCCGCCGCCCGCCTCGCGGCCTTCTTCGCGCAGGCGCCGCTCGCTCAAGGACCGGACGGTGCCGACGGTCCGGCGCCCACCCTGTCCATCCTGGCGACCGGGCGCCGCCCGGACGGCGGCGCGGTTCCGGTGCAGGTCGGCGTCCGCCCCTTCTGGCGGCGCCAGCGGCAGCGCTTCATCGTCACGCTCACCGACATGACCGAACGGCTGGAGGCGCAGCATGTGCTGGAGCGCACGGTGCAGGAGCGCACCACCGACCTGCGCGCCACCAACGACCGGCTGGAGCGCGCCATCGCCGAACACCAGCGCACCGAGCGCGAGCTGCGCGAGGCGCAGGCGGAGCTGGTGCAGGCCGGAAAGCTGGCGGCGCTCGGCCAGCTCGCCGCCGGGGTCGGGCACGAGCTGAACCAGCCTCTGGCCGCCATCCGGTCCTACGCCCACAACGGGCGCAAGCTGATCGGGCTGGGCCGGGTGGAGGAGGCCGAGGGCAATCTCGGCAAGATCGCCGACCTGACCGCCCGCATGGCGAACATCACCAACCATCTGAAGCGCTTCGCCCGGCGCCCCGACAGCCGGCTCGGCGCCGTGGAGCTGGGGCCGGTGATCCAGGGCGCCTTGTCGCTGTTCGGCAACCGCCTGCGCGAGGAGGCCGTCGCGGTCGAGCTGGCGCTGCCGGACGCCGATCCCGTCTCCGGCGCTCCCTTGCGGGTCCGAGCGGAAGAGGTGCGGCTGGAGCAGGTGCTGGTCAATCTGCTGAGCAATGCGCTGGACGCCGTGGCCGGCGCGCCGGTCCGCCGCATCCTGATCCGCGCCGAGCTTGTCGAGGACGGGGAGGACGGGGAGGAGGGCGGCGCCGTCCGCATCGAGGTGCGCGACAGCGGGTCCGGCATCGCCGCCGATCCGGTCGCCCAGATCTTCGATCCCTTCTTCACCACCAAGCCGGTGGGGACGGGGCTGGGTCTCGGCCTGTCGATCTCCTACAACATCGTCCGCGACTTCGGCGGCGTGCTGTCGGTGGCCGAGAGCGGCCCCGACGGAACCGCCTTCGTCCTTACCCTGACCCGTGCGTGAAAGTCCTGCTCATGACCGTCCTGCTGATCGACGACGATGCGGAAGTGCTTGATTCCAGCCGCCAGACGCTGGAGCTGGAGGGCTTCGCCGTCGAGGCGGTGACGGAGCCGGAGGCCGGGCTGGCCCGGCTCGGCGCTTCCTGGCCCGGCGTGGTGGTCACCGACGTGCGCATGCCGGGGATGGACGGCTTCGCCCTGCTGGAGCGGGTGCGCGCGGCGGACCCGGAGGTGCCGGTGGTGCTGGTCACCGGCCATGGCGACATCGCCATGGCGATGCGCGCGGTCCGCGAGGGCGCCTACGACTTCATCGAGAAGCCGGCCGAGCCCGACCATCTGGTCGAGGTTGTGCGGCGCGCGCTCGCCCATCGCGGGCTGGTTCTGGAGAACCGCCGACTGCGGGCGCAGCTGGCGGAAGGCGGGCCGGAAGGGCGGATCATCGGCCGTTCGCCGGCCATCGAGCATCTGCGGGCCGCTGTGGCGAACCTCGCCGACGCCGAGGTCGACGTGCTGCTGTTCGGCGAGACCGGGACGGGGAAGGAGCTGGTCGCCCGCAGCCTGCATGAGGGTGGCCGGCGGCGTGGCGGCAATTTCGTGGCGCTGAACTGCGGCGCCATGCCCGACACCATCATCGAAAGCGAGCTGTTCGGTCATGAGCCGGGCGCCTTCACCGGGGCGCAGGCGCGGCGCATCGGCAAGCTGGAATATGCGGCGGGCGGCACCCTGTTCCTCGACGAGATCGAGAGCATGCCGATGCATCTCCAGGTCAAGCTGCTGCGCGTGTTGCAGGAACGGGCCATCGAGCGGATCGGCGGCAACCGGACGATCCCGCTGGATCTGCGGGTGGTGGCGGCGACCAAGGTGGATTTGCTGCGGCTGGCGGCGGAGGGGAAGTTCCGCGAGGATCTCTATTACCGCCTGAACGTCGTCACGGTGCCGCTGCCGCCCTTGCGCGAACGGCGCGGCGACGTGGCGCTGCTGTTCCGCCATTTCCTCGACGCGGCCCTGGCGCGGTCGCGCCGGACGCCGCCGCCGCTCGACCCCGTCCTGCTGGCGCGCCTCGCCGCCCATGGCTGGCCCGGCAATGTCCGCGAGCTGCGCAACGTCGCCGAGCGGGTGGCGCTCGGGCTGGGCGACGGGCTGGCACCGGTCGGCGCCACCGCCGCAACCGCCGGCATGGCCGGATCGGCTGAGATCGAGCCGCTGGCCGACCGGCTCGACCGCGTCGAGAAGCAGCTGATCGAGGACGCGCTGGCCCGCTGCGGCGGCCGGGTCGGCGAGACGGCGGAGCGGCTGGGGATCACCCGCAAGACGCTCTACCTGAAGATGCGCCACCACGGGCTGAGCCGCGACGATTTCATGGAGGAGTGAAAACCGGGTGCGGAGATGTTCCCTGCGTTACCCAGTCGCCTCAGCCGATGTTCCCGTCCTGACCCATCGATGATGTGCGAAGCCAGAGCGTGCAAGGGCTGACCGTCTGGCATGCCGATTGCTGAATGGGCGAGCATAAGACATCAAGGGAGGGACAACACCCATGCTTCGCACCTCGCGCACCGCCGCACGCACCCTGCGCACCGCCGCCGCCGCCCTGGGCGTCCTGCTGCTGTCCGGCACCGCCGCCTTCGCGCAGGACGCCAGCGGCAAGCTGGTCATCGTCACCTCCTTCCCCAAGGACATGACGACCGCCTTCCAGCAGGCCTACCAGAAGGCGAACCCCAAGGTCACGGTCGAGATCCTGAACCGCAACACCAACGCGGGCGTGAAGTATCTGCAGGAGACCGCGTCCAACAACGGCGTCGACCTGTTCTGGGCGTCGGCCCCCGACGCCTTCGAGGTGCTGAAGGGCGCCGGGCTGCTCCAGCCCTACAAGCCGAAGGTGGAGGGGATTCCCGAGAAGGTCGGCGCCTATCCGGTCAACGATCCGGAGGGGATGTATGCCGGCTTCGCCGCGTCCGGCTACGGCATCATGTGGAACACGCGCTACATGAAGGCCAACGACCTGCCGATCCCCAAGGAATGGGCCGACCTGACCAAGCCGGCCTATTACGACCATGTCGCGATCTCCGCCCCGTCGCGCTCGGGCACGACGCACCTGACCATCGAGACGATCCTCCAGGGCGAGGGCTGGGAAAAGGGCTGGCGCACCAACAAGGAGATGGCCGGCAACTACCGCACCATCACCGAGCGCAGCTTCGGCGTGCCGGACGGGGTGAATTCCGGCGCCTTCGGCGTCGGCATCGTCATCGACTTCTTCGCGCTGTCGTCGCAGGCCTCGGGCTTCCCGGTGGAGTTCGTCTATCCGACCGTCACCACCATCGTCCCGGCCAATGTCGGCGTCGTGAAGAACGCCCCCAACAAGGCCGCCGCCGAGGGCTTCGTCGATTTCCTGCTGTCGCCCAAGGGGCAGGAGGTCCTGCTGGAACCGGCGATCCGCCGCCTGCCGGTCAACCCGGTCACCTATGAGAAGGCGCCCGCCGGCTACCCCAACCCGTTCAAGGACAAGTCGCTGGGCTCGCAGGTGAACTTCGACGTCAACGTCTCGCAGGCCCGCTACAATGTGGTGGACGCGCTGTTCGACCAGCTCGTCACCTTCCAGCTCGACGACCTCAAGGCGGCGACCCAGGCGATCCACAAGGCCGAGGCGGCGCTCGCCAAGAAGCCGAACGACAAGGCCAAGGCCCTGCTGGGCGAGGCGCGCGACCTCGTCGCCGCCATGCCGGTGACGGCGGAGCAGGCCGCCGACCCGCAGTTGGCCGGCGCCTTCACGGTGGAGCGCAAGTCGGCCAAGGACGCGGTGCCGGAGCGTCAGGCGCAGGTCGAGCAGAAGTGGGCCGCCTTCGCCAAGGAGAACTACGCCAACGCCCGCAAGAAGGCCGACGAGGCGGCTGCCCTGGCGCGTTGACGGGCCGGCGCGCCGTGCATGGGGGACGCGCCGGTCGCGTCCCCTCCTTTCTCCTCAGCCGACAGGCCTTTCCATGACGTCACTTGCGCTCACGCGCGACCGCATCGCGCGCGTGCGGCCGGGGCCGGCGCTGGCCGCGCTGCTGATCGCCGCATTCCTGCTGCTGTTCCTGGTCGTTCCGGTGGTCCAGGTCATCTTCGTCGCCTTCCAGGACAAGACGACCGGCGCCTTCACCCTGGTGAACTTCGCCGACTTCTTCCAGAACGACCTGTTCATGCGGTCGTTCGGGAACTCCTTCTACGTCTCGGCGATGTCGGTGGTGGTGGCGAGCCTGCTGGCGCTGCCGCTGGCCTACCTGACCACGCGCTTCGAGTTCCGCGGCTCGGTGCTGATCCAGAGCCTGGGCATCATCCCGCTGATCATGCCGCCCTTCATCGGCGCGGTGGCGATGCAGCTGCTGTTCGGGCGCAACGGCTCGGTCAACCTGCTGCTGCGCGACCATTTCGGCTTTTCGATCCCCTTCATGGAGGGGCTGAACGGCGTCATCTTCGTCCAGAGCATCCATTACTTCCCCTTCATCCTGATCAACCTGTCGGCCAGCCTGAAGAACATCGACCGGGCGATGGAGGAATCGGCGCAGAATCTCGGCTGCCACGGCTTCCGCCTGTTCCGCCGCATCGTCTTCCCGCTGGCGATGCCGGGCTATGTCGCCGGCGCCTCGCTGGTCTTCATCAAGGTGTTCGACGATCTCGGCACGCCGCTGCTGCTGAACGTCAACGACATGCTGGCGCCGCAGGCCTACCTGCGCATCTCCTCCATCGGCATCGCCGATCCGATGGGCTACGTCATCTCCGTCGTGCTGATCGCCTGCTCGCTGCTGGCGCTCTGGGTGTCGGCGCTGGCGATGCGCGGCAAGGACTACGCCACGGTGCAGCGCGGCGGCGGCGGTCTGGCCAAGCGGCGGCTGAAGCCGCTGGAGATGGTGGCGGCCTACGGCATCGTGCTGCTGATCCTGGTGCTGGTGCTGGCGCCGCATGTCGGGCTCGGCCTCCTGTCCTTCGCCACCATCTGGTCCTTCAGCCCGCTGCCCGACGCCTTCACGCTGAAGCACTACCACACCGTCTTCTCCGAGAGCGGGCAGTACATCACCAACACGCTGCTCTACGCCTCGCTGGCAGCACTGCTCGACGTGGTGATCGGCACGGCCATCGCCTATCTGGTCCTGCGCACCAAGCTGCCGGGCCGGCAATGGCTGGACTACATCGCGATGGCGGCGCTGGCGGTGCCGGGCGTCGTGCTGGGCATCGGCTATCTGCGCAGCTTCTACGGCGTGCCGATGCCCTTCACCGGCCAACCCTTGTCGAACTTCTGGCTGATCCTGGTCTTCGCGCTGGCGATCCGCCGCCTGCCCTACGCGCTGCGCGCCTGCACCGCCGCCTTGCAGCAGGTCAGCTCCTCGCTGGAGGAGGCGGCCGAGAATCTCGGCGCCACCAAGCTGCGCACCGTCGGGCGCATCGTCGTGCCGTTGATGTCCGGCGGCATCCTGGCCGGCTTCGTCACCAGCTTCGCCACCGCGGCGGTCGAGCTGTCGGCCACCATCATGCTGGTGCATTCGCAGAGCGACGCGCCGCTGGCCTACGGCCTCTACGTCTACATGCAGTCGGCGGCCGGGCGCGGTCCGGGGGCGGCGCTGGGCATCTTCGCCGTCATCATCGTGGGGCTCGGCACCTACCTGTCGCATGTCGTCATCGAGCGCGGCCGCCGCGACCGCGGCCAGGACCACTGAGGGGAACCATCGTCATGAACCACCAGTTTTCCCCGGCTGCGCTCGCCGCGCAAATCCAGAGCGTCGGCGTCGACATCGAGGGCGTCAACCTGTCCTACGGCAGCAACCATGTGCTGAAGGACGTGAACCTCGCCATCAGGCCCGGCGAGTTCTTCGCCTTCCTCGGCCCGTCGGGCTGCGGCAAGACCACGCTCTTGCGGCTGATCGCCGGCTTCAACACCGCCCAGCGCGGCGAGGTCCGCATCGGCGGGCGCGACATCTCCGGCCTGCCGCCGCACCGGCGCGACGTCGGCATGGTGTTCCAGAGCTACGCGCTGTGGCCGCACATGACCGTGCGCCGCAACGTCGCCTTCGGGCTGGAGGAGCGCCGCGTCCCCCGCGCCGAGATCGAGCGGCGGGTGGACGCGGCGCTGGATCTGGTCGGGCTGAAGCATCTGGCCGACCGCCGCCCCTCGCAACTGTCGGGCGGCCAGCAGCAGCGCGTGGCGCTGGCCCGCACCGTGGTGATCGAGCCGAAGATCCTGCTGCTCGACGAGCCTTTGTCGAACCTCGACGCCAAGCTGCGCGTGCAGATGCGCCAGGAGCTGCTGAGCCTGCAGCGCAAGCTCGGCCTGACCACCATCTTCGTCACCCACGACCAGGAGGAGGCCAACACCATCTGCGACCGCATCGCGGTGATGGAGGACGGGCGGGTGCAGCAGGTCGGCACCCCGCAGGATCTCTACGACCATCCGGCCAACCTGTTCGTCGCCGGCTTCCTCGGCACCGCCAACGTGCTGGACGGCACGGTGCGGGACGACGGGGCCGGGGGCCGCGCCTTCGTCGGCACCGGCTTCACCCCGGTGGCGCTGCCGGCGATGGAGGCAGGGGCGGGAGCGGGAACTGGGGCCGGGGGCAAGCTGATGTTCCGGCCGCAGAACCTCGCCATCCGCACCGACGGCCATCCGCCGGCCCCCGGACATGCCCGGCTGACCGGCACTGTCCGCCACCGCGAGTTCCTCGGCGCGTCGATCCGCTATGCGGTGGATGTCGGCGGACAGCTGGTTCAGGTGGACGCGCCGCATCAGGCGGGCGATGCTCTGCTCCCCCCGGATGCCCCGATCATCCTAGACCTCGCGGCCGACAAGGCCCGCTTCCTTCGCCAGTAAGGTGCCGCAACCGTGACCGATACCGTGAACCGCCCCGCCATCCGCGCCGTCGCCTTCGACCTCGACGGCACGCTGGTGGACAGCGTCGCCGACCTGATGCATGCCTCCAACGTCCTGCTGGCCGAGCTGGGGCGCCCGCCGGTCGATCTGGCGGCGGTGCGCTCCTTCGTCGGCGATGGAGCGCCCAAGCTGGTCGAGCGGGTGCTGGCCGCCACCGGCGGGGTTCCGGCTGCGGACGAGACCGCCCGCTGCGTCAAGCGCTTCCTGGCGATCTACGAGGCCGACCCCAGCGCCCACAGCACGCTCTATCCCGGCGTCGCCGAAACGCTGGGCCGGCTGGCGGAGGCCGGGCTGCGGCTCGGCGTCTGCACCAACAAGCCGATGGCGGCCACCCTGCGGCTGCTCGACGATCTGGGCATCGCCGGCCGCTTCGCCGCGGTGGTCGGCGGCGACAGCTACCCGACCCGCAAGCCGTCGCCGGAACCGGTGCTGGGGCTGCTGGAGCGGCTGGAGGTCGCGCCGGCGGAAACCGTCTTCGTCGGCGACAACGAGCATGACGTGGCGGCATCCCGCGCCGCCGGGGTGGCGCGGGTGCTGGTGGTTCCCTACGGCTATGCCCGCGTCCCGCTCGACGGGCTGCCGCATGACGGCGTCCTCGACGGCTTCGCCGATCTGGCGCGGCGGCTGTCATGCTGAAATCGGTGATCTTCTGCCGGCACGGCGAGACGGAGAGCAACCTCGGCGGCTGGCTCGCCGGCTCCAAGGACGTGGCGCTGACCGAGCGGGGCCGGGCACAGGCGCGGGAGGCCGCCGCCAGTTTGCTTGCCGGGGGACAGCCGGTGGCGGCGGTCCACAGCAGCCCGCAGCGCCGGGCCCTGGAGACGGCGGGCATCCTGGCGGAGGCACTGGGCGTTCCGGTCATTCCGGTGGCCGGGCTGGAGGAGCGGCGCTGGGGCGATCTCGAAGGCGGCGCCATCCCGGCCGATTTGCTGCGCGAGGAGGTGCCGAACGGCGAAAGCCTGACCGGCTTCCGCGCCCGCGTCACCGCGGCGCTCGACGGACTGCCGGTGCCCGGTGACGGCGGCCCGCTGCTGATCGTCGCCCATGCCGGCACCTGGCCGGTGCTCTGCCGCTGGATGGGGGTCGAGTCCGACCTGCTGTGGCCGCCCAACGCCTCGCCCGTCACCCTGACGCGGGAAGGGGTGGCGGCCCTGTGAGCGGATGCCGGGCAAAACAGGAGTCGCCAAGCAATCCGTCCTTGTCATAGTATGGACGTACATATCTGTCCGACGTCACGCCAGGGGGCCGCAGCTGGGTTTCAGCCGGTCCCGACGTGACGGAGCGGGCCGGAGCAATGGCGCTCCAATCAGGGCCGACCGCCCTGATTGGGGCTTTTTTTATTTTCAACCGGGTCGCTGCCGGTTGGCCTGGGTGTGGATTGCGGCTGCGAGTGCGACGAAGAGGTGGATGCAGATGGAGTGTACCCCCAAGAGCGGTGAACCGTGGCGGGTCGGCGTGCTGTTCTCGCAGACCGGGGTCACGGCGGGAATCGAGCGCACCCAGCTCCAGGGCACGCTGATGGCGATCGAGGAGATCAATGCCGGCGGCGGGGTCAACGGCCGGGAGATCCTGCCCATCGTCGAGGATCCGCGGTCCGACCCGGCGCTGTTCGCGGCACTCGCCGAGCGGCTGATGACCGAGGAGCGGGTCGGCGTCCTGTTCGGCTGCTACATGTCGAGCACGCGCAAGGCGATCCTGCCGGTGGTGGAGCGGCGCAACGGGCTGCTGCTCTATTCGACCCTCTATGAGGGGTTCGAATGCTCGCGCAACGTCATCTACACCGGCGCCGCCCCCAACCAGAACGGCCGGCAGCTGGCCGACTATCTGACGCGGGAATATGGCAGCCGCGTCTACATGGTGGGGTCGGACTACATCTATCCCTATGAATCCAGCCGGATCATGCGGGATCTGGTGCTCCAGCGGTCGGGCAAGATCCTGGCGGAGAAGTACCTGCCGTTGAACGCGACGCAGAAGGCGTTCGCCCCGGTCATCCGCGACATCCGGCGCAAGGAGCCGGACTTCATCTTCTCCACGGTGGTCGGCGCCGCCACCGCGCATCTCTACCACGCCTATGCCGAGGCGGGATTCGACCCGGCGCGGATGCCGATCGCCAGCCTGACCACCAGCGAGGCGGAAATCAGCGACATCGGCGTCGCCGCCTCGCGCGGGCATGTCACCGCCGCCCCCTATTTCGATTCCATCGACAGCGAGGCCAACCGCCGCTTCGTCGCCCGTTACCGCGAGCGGTTCGGCGAGCAGGAGCGGACCAACGCGTCGTGCGAGGCCGCCTATTTCCAGGTCCATCTGTTCGCCCAGGCCCTGCGCATCGCCAACTGCATGGACACCGACCGGCTGCGCGACGCCATCTTCGGGCAGGAGTTCGATGCGCCGCAGGGGCGGGTGCGGATCGATCCCGACAACAACCACACCTATCTGTGGCCGCGTGTCGGCCGGGTCGATGCCGATGGCCGGTTCGAGATCGTCGCGGAGTCGCCGGCGGCGATGAAGCCCGATCCGTATCTGGTGGATCACAACGCTGCCGGCGATGCGGACATCCGCTGGCGGCGGCAGGCCACGGTCTGACCGCAAACGGGGCGAACGCCGCATGTCGATCAACCTGCTCCGCGACATCCGTTCCTTTCGCGTGGTGGTCATCCACCCGCAGGACGCCGAGGCGGAGGAGCTGCTGCGCCAGCTCCACCGCATTGGCTGCCAGGCCCGGTCCGAATGGCCGCCGCCCAAGGACCGCCCCAGCGGCGTCGACCTGATCTTCCTCGACATGACCCAACTGCTGTCGGGGCAGGGACGGCTGGCCTGGTCCAGCGCCGACGACGGTCCGCCCATCGTCGCCGTGCTGGATTACGAAAGCCCGACCGTGCTGAAGGCGCTGGTCGATTACGGGGTGCGCGGCTTCGTCAGCAAGCCGATCCGCGCCTTCGGCCTGCTGACCACCATGTTCATGGCCCACCGCGCCGCGGAGGGCGAGCGCGGCATGCGCAAGCGCCTGCACAAGGTCGAGCAGCGGCTGGACGGCATCAAGAAGGTCAGCAAGGCCAAGGCGATCCTGATCGAGCAGCGCCGCATCACCGAGGAGGAGGCCTACCGCTTCATCCGCGACCGCGCCATGGCCCGGCGGACGACCATCGAGGCGGTCGCCGCCGCCATCATCGACGCCAGCGAAATGCTGATGGCGGAAAATCCGGGGCGCTGACCAATTTTGATATTGACGGTGAGGCGGCGCGCTGTGCATCTTACTAAGCAAGTGAAGCAAATCGCCCGCGTCCGCCAATGATGTCGGATCGACGGGCAGGCGATGAAGCCCCTGAAGGTGTGACAGCCTTGTTGGGGCTTTTTTTGTGCTTGAACCTGACGTAACGACGCGCATTCCGGCACCACAGATGCGAGGGACGCCGATGGATGGGTTTGTGCAGGGATAAGTTCGACTGTTCACTTTTTGCTGATTGACGCGACGAATGCTTCGCCGCGCGATGGTTTCTTCTGTCCGGCATCCGATTCTCTGGGGCCGGCAAGAACAATACTGCATGATTGACGCCACCATTCGTTGAGTATTTTAAAATCAGCTGACACGACTTGAGACCGCAACCGGGCACACTTCCGCCGATGACGCCGGGAGTTCGTGCCGAGGCAATGAAGCCCCAGCAGGCCGCCGGCCTGGGTGGGGCTTTTTTTGTGCGCTCTCCTGTCCGTGCCGAAGAACTGCCCAAAACAGGCAAACGAGGAGGAAACGCGTCATGACCTTCACACGGCGTAATTTTCTGAAATCGACGGCCGTCGCCGGGGTGGCCGGATCGGTCGGCTTCCCACACATCTGGATCAAGGACAGCGGCGCCGCCTGGGCGGCGAACGGCGAGATCAAGGTGGGCGTCCTCTTCTCGCTGACCGGCACCACCGCAGTCGTCGAGAAGTCGATGCACAATGCCACCATGATGGCCATCGACGAGATCAACGCCGCCGGTGGCATCAACGGGATGAAGCTGACCGCAATCGTCGAGGATCCGGCCTCCGACCCCGCCACCTTCGCCGACAAGGCCAACAAGCTGGTGCTGAACGACAAGTGCGTCAGCGTCTTCGGCTCCTACACCTCCGCCTCGCGCAAGGCGGTGCTGCCGGTCTTCGAGAAGCGCAAGAACCTTTACTGGTATCCGACGCTCTACGAGGGCCGCGAATGCTCGAAGAACGTCATGTACACCGGGGCGGTGCCCAACCAGCAGCAGAAGGAGTTCATCCCCTGGCTGGTCAAGAATTTCGGCAAGAAATTCTATCTGATCGGCTCCAACTACATCTATCCCAAGGAAGAGAACAACGTCTGCAAGATCCTGCTGAAGGAGCTGGGCGGCGAGGTGGTCGGCGAGGAGTATGTGCCGCTCGGCCATTCCGAATTCGGCTCGGTGCTGAACAAGTTCCGCGAGACCAAGCCGGACGTGATCTTCTCCACCGTGGTCGGCGACAGCGTGATCGCGCTGCACAAGCAGTACAAGGCGGCCGGGTTCAGCCCGGACAGGATGCCGATGGCGAGCCTGACCACGTCCGAGGTGGAGATCGCGGCGATGGGCGGCGAATATGCCGCCGGCCACTTCACCTCCGCGCCCTACTTCATGGGCCACCAGTCCAAGGAGAACGAGGTCTTCGTCGAGAATTACCGCAAGCGCTTCGGCAAGGACTCGGTGACGCACTTCGTGTCGGAGGCGGCCTATTTCCAGATGCACCTGTTCCGCAAGGCGGTGGAGACAATCGGCAAGGGCGACATCACTCCCATCGCCGTCCGCGACGCCACCGCCGGGCTGGAGATCATGGCGCCGCAGGGCAAGGTGAAGGTCGATGGCGACAACCTGCATTGCTACCTGTGGCCGAAGATCGGCCAGGCCCAGACCGACGGCCAGTTCAAGGTCATCCAGCAATCGTCGGACTGGGTGAAGCCGGAACCCTACTGGGCCTATCCGGGCCAGAGCTGCACCAAGGACGGCCTCAAGGGTGCGTGAGCAATGAACGGGCAGGGGAGGGCGTCGCCCGACGCCTTCCCCGTCGGAGGGGCTTATGGATATTTTCTTCGGTCAACTCTTCACCGGGCTCAGCATCGCCTCGATCCTGCTGCTGGTGGCGCTCGGGCTTGCGATCATCTACGGCGCGATGGGGGTCATCAACCTCGCCCATGGCGAGTTCGTCATGCTGGGCGCATACGGCACCTGGTTCCTCCAGTCGCAGTTCGGCCTGCCGCTGATCCCCTGCCTGCTGCTGGTGTTCCTCATGGTGGCGGCGGCCGGCTGGGTGGTCGAGAGCACGGTGGTCCGCTTCCTCTACCACCGGCCGCTCGACACCATCCTGGCAACCTGGGGCATCGGCATCATGCTGCAACAGGCGGTGCGCCTGTCGGCCGGGGCCGAGCTGCGCTATGTCCAGACGCCGGAGTTCCTGTCCGGCAGCATCGACATCGCCGGGGTCGGCATCCCCAGCTACCGCCTGTTCATCCTGGCGCTGAGCGCCGCCCTGCTGGCGCTGACCTGGTTCGTCATCCAGCGCACCGAGTTCGGCATGAAGCTGCGCGCCGTCACCCAGAACCGCGAGATGGCCAGCTGCTACGGCATCGACAGCGCCAGGATCTACAGCCTGACCTTCGCCTTCGGCTCCGGCCTCGCCGGGCTGGCCGGCGCGCTGGTGGCGCCGATCAAGAGCGTGGCGCCGGACATGGGCACCAACTTCGTGGTCGACGCCTTCATGGTGGTGGTGGTCGGCGGGGTGGGCAGCCTGATCGGCACGGTGGTCAGTTCCGGCCTGCTCGGCAGCGGCACCGCCGGCATCGCCTTCCTGCTGAACGACACGCTGGCCAAGGCGCTGGTCTTCCTGGCGGTGGTGGTCCTGGTCCGCTTCCGTCCGCAGGGCCTGTTCGTCGACCAGCGGCGCCGGTGAGGGGGCCAAGGCGATGACCAGCGTCCAGTTCCCCGACGACTTCCCCCACGACCGGCCGGCTACCCTCGGCCAATCGACTCCCAGCCAGCCAAATCTCCGCCAACCCGATCTTCAAAGCCGGGCCGGTTCCCCGGTCGGTCCCGTCGTCCGGAGCCCGCTCATGTCGAAATCGACCCTGTCGCGCAGCAAGCCCTACGCCCAGCTCGCCGCCTATCTGCTGTTCTGCGCCGTCATCCTGGCGGTTCCCAGTTTCGTCACCGACGCCTTCCTCCTGAACAAGTTCGCCCGCTACTTGGCGCTCGGCCTCGCCGCCGCCGCGCTGGCGCTCAGCTGGGGCTATGCCGGCATCCTCAACCTGGGGCAGGGGGTCAGCTTCGGCATCGGCGCCTATGCCGTCGCCATGCATCTAAAGCTGAAGACCAGCCCGGTCCACACCGGGTCGGCCGGGCTGCCGGACTTCATGGTGTGGAACAACCTCGACCATTTGCCCTGGTTCTGGCAGCCCTTCCATTCCGGCCTGTTCGCGGTGGCGGCCGGCATCCTGGTTCCGGTGGTGGTGGCGCTGCTGCTGGGATCCTTCATGTTCCGGGCGCGGATCGCCGGGGTCTATGTCGCCATCATCACGCTCGCCATGCTGGCGGTGGTCAATCTGCTGTTCATCGACCAGCAGGCCTACACCGGCGGCTTCAACGGCATCACCGATCTGGCGTGGCTGGAGGCCGGCAGCGTCACCTTCGATCCCTACAGCCCGGCCTTCTACTATCTGTCCGCCGGGGCGTTGTCGCTGTGCCTGCTGCTCGGCCTCGCCTTCACCCGCAGCAAGGCCGGGCTGATCCTCCAGGCCATCCGCAACGACGCGGACCGGGCGCGCTTCTTCGGCTACGACGTCGCCGCCTACCAGTCGCTCGCCTTCGCGGTGTCGGCCGGCATGGCCGGGCTGGCGGGCATGCTCTACGCCATGGTGCTGGAGTTCGCCTCGCCCACCTTCATGGGGGTGCCGCTCAGCCTGTCGATGGTGATCTGGGCGGCGGTCGGCGGGCGCGGCTCGCTCTTGGGGGCCGCCATCGGCGCCATCCTGGTCAACTTCATGCAGGGCAGCCTGTCCGAAAGCTTCCTCGACACCTGGCAGCTGATCCTCGGCGGCATGTTCATCCTGGTCGTGGTCTTCCTGCCCAACGGCCTGTCGAGCCTGATCGGCATCCTGGCCGACCGCCTGACCCGCCCGTCCCGTCCCAAGGCGGACGCCGCCCTTGCCGCCGCCCTTTCCGATACGCCGCATGCCGGCCGCACGCCGAGCTGAAGGAGACGATCCTCATGGCCTATCTCGAACTCCACGGGCTGGAAGTCAGCTTCGACGGCTTCAAGGCGGTCAACGGCCTGGATCTGGCGGTCGAGCGCGGCGAGTTGCGCTGCCTGCTGGGCGCCAACGGGGCCGGCAAGTCCACCACGCTGGACCTGATCTGCGGCCGCACCCAGCCGACCGGCGGGCGCATCCTGCTGGATGGGCAGGACATCACAAGTGCGCCGGAATACCGGCGCGCCCGCCACGGGGTGGGGCGCAAGTTCCAGGTGCCCAGCGTGTTCAAGGAACTGACGGTGCGCGAAAACCTGGAGGTGGCGCACTCCCGCCACCCCGGTCCGGCCCGCAACATCCGCCTGTTCCCCGGCCTCCGCCTCGACCGGCGCATCGCCGAGGTGCTGGAGATCGTCGAGCTGGCCGACGAGCTGGACACCAGGGCCGCCTTCCTGTCGCACGGCCAGACGCAATGGCTGGAGATCGCCATGCTGCTGGTCCAGGACAGCGCCCTGATCCTGATGGACGAGCCGACCGCCGGCATGACCATCCAGGAGACCGGCAAGACCTCGCGCATCTTCCAGCGGCTGCGCGGCCGGCACACGCTGATCGTGGTCGAGCACGACATGGGCTTCGTCCGCGAGATCGCCGAGACCATCACCGTGCTGCACCAGGGCAGGCGCCTGTCGGAAGGATCGATCCGGCAGGTGGAGGAGGATCCCAAGGTGCGCGAGGCCTATCTTGGAAGCGGGGGCATCTCCCATGCTTGACATGACCGACGTCTATTCCTTCTACGGCAGCAGCCCGGTGCTGCAGAATGTCAGCTTCGCGGTGCCCAGGGGCAGCCTGCTCAGCGTGCTGGGCCGCAACGGGGTGGGGAAGACCACGCTGATGCGCACCGTCATGGGGCTGACCGACCGGGTCACCGGCCGGATCGGGCTGGGCGGCAGCGACATCCGGGGCGAGCCGACCCACCGCCGCGCCGGCCTCGGCATCGGCTATGTCCCGCAGGGGCGCGGCATCGTCGGCAAATTCACCATCCGCGAGAACATCCTGATGGGTAGCTTCGCCCGTCCGGACGGCAAGCGGGAGATCCCGCCGCTGGTGTTCGAGATGTTCCCCTATCTGCGGGACAACCTGAACCGGAAGGGCGGCGACCTGTCGGGCGGGCAGCAGCAGCAGCTGGCGCTCGCGCGGGCGCTGGCGGCGAAGCCGCAGGTCCTGCTGCTGGACGAGCCGACCGAAGGCATCCAACCCAACATCGTCGAGCAGATCCAGAACGTGATCATGACGCTGAACCGCCAGCACGGCATCACCGTCGTGCTGGTCGAACAGAATGTGAGGTTCGCCCGGCAGGCCTCCGACCTCTTCCTGATGCTCGACAAGGGGCGCGTCGCCGCCCACGGGCCGACGGAGAGCCTGACCGACGATCTGGTTCACCGGCACATGGCGGTCTAGGCGCCGTCCGGGCCGCCTCTCCAACCCCGAAAAACGGGTTCGCCGTCCGGCCTCGCGCCGGGACGGGACGCCCCCTCCTTATCGATCCACAGACCAGAAAGGGAATGCACCATGTTGCACGGCGATATTTCCAGCAGCAAGGACACCGTCGGCGTCGCGGTCGTGAACTACAAGATGCCGCGCCTGCACACCAAGGCCGAAGTCCTCGACAACGCCCGCAAGATCGCGGAGATGGTCCAGGGCATGAAGGTCGGCCTGCCCGGCATGGATCTGGTGATCTTCCCGGAATATTCGACCCACGGGATCATGTACGATTCCAAGGAGATGTACGAAACGGCCTCGGCCATCCCCGGCGACGAGACCGCGATTTTCGCCGATGCCTGCCGCAAGGCCAGGGTCTGGGGCGTCTTCTCGCTGACCGGCGAGCGGCATGAGGAACACCCGCACAAGGCGCCCTACAACACGCTGATCCTGATGAACGACAAGGGCGAGATCGTCCAGAAATATCGCAAGATCATGCCGTGGGTGCCCATCGAGGGCTGGTATCCCGGCAACTGCACCTTCGTCACCGAAGGGCCGAAGGGGCTGAAGATCAGCCTGATCATCTGCGACGACGGCAACTATCCGGAGATCTGGCGCGACTGCGCCATGAAGGGCGCCGAGCTGATCGTCCGCTGCCAGGGCTACATGTATCCGGCCAAGGAACAGCAGGTCATCATGTCCAAGGCGATGGCCTGGGCCAACAACACGTACGTCGCGGTTGCGAACGCCGCCGGCTTCGACGGGGTCTATTCCTACTTCGGCCATTCCGCCATCATCGGCTTCGACGGCCGGACGCTGGGCGAGTGCGGCACCGAGGAGAACGGCATCCAGTACGCCCAGCTCTCCACCTCGCTGATCCGCGACGCGCGCAAGAACATGCAGTCGCAGAACCACCTCTTCAAGCTGGTCCACCGCGGCTACACCGGCAAGATCAACTCCGGCGAGGATTCGAAGGGCGAGGCGGCCTGCGCCTACAGCTTCTACCATGACTGGGTCAACGATCCGGAAGGCACCCGCGCACGGGTCGAGGCGATGACCCGCGGCACCGTCGGCACCGAGGAATGCCCCATCGACGGCATCCCCAACCCGGAAACCGCCCTGCATCGCTGACGCACCCGGCGGACGGCGCGGCGGGTGTCGGGTGATGCCCGCCGCATCCCTCCGGAGCGAGACCAACAACAAGGAGACGCGCCGATGGCGCTGGATGCACACCGGATTCCGGAGGAGCCCTATTACCGGCCGGTCGCCGGGGAGGTGGCGCTGTTCGAGGCCGCCTATGCCGCGCGCATGCCGATGATGCTGAAGGGGCCCACCGGCTGCGGCAAGACCCGCTTCATCGAGCACATGGCATGGCGGCTCGGCCGGCCGCTGGTGACGGTGGCCTGCCACGAGGACATGACCGCGTCGGATCTGGTCGGGCGATTCCTGCTCGATCCCGGCGGCACGGTTTGGCACGACGGGCCGCTGACCCAGGCGGTGCGGCACGGCGCCATCTGCTATCTCGACGAGATCGTCGAAGCCCGCCAGGACACCACCGTCGTCATCCACCCGCTGACCGACGCCCGCCGCATCCTGCCGCTGGAGAAGCGCAACGAGCTGGTCCAGGCGCACCCCGACTTCCAGCTGGTGATCTCCTACAACCCCGGCTACCAGAGCGTCCTGAAGGATTTGAAGGAATCGACCAAGCAGCGCTTTGCCGCCATCGAGTTCGGCTATCCCGACGCCGCGGTGGAGGCGGAGATCGTCGCCCATGAAGCGGGCGTCGCCGCCGCAACCGCCGCCCTGCTGGTCCGCATCGCCGCAAGCTCGCGCAACCTGAAGGGCCATGGGCTTCAGGAGGGGGTGTCCACCCGCATGCTGATCCATGCCGGCCGGCTGGCGGCGCAGGGAATAGACCTGGAGACCGCCTGCCGGATCGCGCTGGTCCTGCCGATCACCGACGACGCCGACGTGCGGGACGCCTTCTCCGCCGCCGTGTCGGCGGCGATTGCCTGAGCCATCCCTGTCCGGGGAGAGCAATGAGGACCGGAGACCGAATGCCGGACGACCAATCGCGCCAGTGTCCCGCTGGCCAAATTCCCGCCGACACCGCCTTTTCCTCCGTCGAGCGCCGGCTGGTCGCCTATCTGGTCGCGCTGTGGCGGTTGCGGGTGCCGATCCGCCATGCCAGGCCGGATGCGGCCGGCAACCCGCCGCGGCGGGTCAGCTTGTCGGACGGGCTGATCTGGATGCCCGGCACCTTCCGCGGCGTCGATGGGCGCCGCTCCGGCGCGCTGTTCCGCGCCGCCCTGGTCCATGCCGGGGCGCATCTGCGCTTCACCGGCCCGCGCTTTCCAGCCGCCGGGCTGAAGCCGCTGCAACTGGCGCTCGTCTCGCTGATCGAGGATGCGCGGGTCGAGCAGCTGGCGATGCGCGAGCATCCCGGCCTGCTGCGGGTCTGGCGGCCCTTCCACGTCGCCGAGCCGGACGGCGCCGGCACGGCACCCGCCCTGATGGCGCGGCTGGCCCGCGCGCTGATCGACCCCGATTACCGCGACGGCGACGCCTGGGTCGCCAAGGGCAGGCGGCTGTTCTTCGAGGCGGAGGGCGAGTGGGACAGCCCGGCGCTCAGCCGCCGGATCGGCGGGCCGCTCGGCAACGATCTCGGTCAGATGCGGGTGCAGTTCAATTCCAAGGACCATGTCGTCGAGCCGGCCTACCGCGACGACAATCTCGGCCTGTGGGACCATGGCGAGGTGCCGCCGACCCCGCCCAGCGACGCCGAGACGCTGTTCGAGGCCTTCCGCACCGAGCGGGAGGAGCGCGGCGACGGCCGCCCCGACGAGCAGCCGGGGGAGGGCGCCACCCCGGCCAGTCTGTCCGCCGCCGATGTCCCCGCCCGCGCGGTGGGGGAGGAGGAGATCACCGCCCCGCCGTGGCACTATCCGGAATGGGACTACCGCGTCGGCATCGACCGTCCCGACTGGGTGGTGCTGAACGAACGGCGGACCGCGCCCGGCGACCCCGCCGACATCGCCCGCATCGTCGAGCGTCATCGCACGACCGCCGACCGGCTGACCGCGCTGGTCCGCTCGGCCAAGGTCAGCCGGCCGGTGCGGCTGCGCCGCCGGCCGGAGGGCGACCGCATGGATCTGGACGCCTGCATCGACGCGATGGTCAGCCACCGCCGCGGCGAGGCTCCCGATCCGCGGGTGCATGAGGTTCTGGTCCGCCGCAACCGCGACCTGTCGGTCCTGCTGCTGCTCGACGTCTCCGCCTCGACCGGCGATCCGGTTGCGGGGGGCGGGCGCAGCGTGCTGTCGGTGGAGCGGGAGGCCGCGACGCTGTTCGCCCAGGCGCTGGACGGGCTGGGCGATCCCTTCGCCATCCATGCCTTCCGCTCCAACGGGCGGCGGGATGTCAGCTATTACCGGATCAAGGCGTTCCGGCAGCCCTACGACGATGCGGCCAGGGCGCGGCTGGCCGGGTTGAAGGCCGGGCTGTCCACCCGGCTCGGCGCCGCGCTGCGCCATGCCGGCCGGCTGCTGGAACGGCAGGCGACCCACCGCCGCCTGCTGCTGGTGGTGACCGACGGCGAGCCGTCGGACATCGACGTCGCCGACCGCCGATATCTGCTGGACGATGCCCGCCGCGCCGTGCTGGCGCTGGCGGCGCGGGGGATCGACTGCTTCGTGATCGGGCTCGACCCCCAGGGCCGCGATTACCTGACCCGGATGTTCGGGGCACGCAACGTCATGGTGATCGACCGCGCCGACAAGCTGCCGGAGGTGCTGCCGACCTTCTATCTGCGCCTGTCGACCTGACCGGACCGGCAGCGCCGCCTCCTTCAGGCCGACCCGCGGCTCCGGGCATCGCCGGCGAAGGCCAGGACCGCGATGATGACCAGCCCCTGGATGATGTCCTGGGTTCCGCCCGGCAGTCCGGCGATCTGCATGGTGGTGACGATCAGGACCAGCAGGACAGAGCCGAACAGGGTGCCGGCGGCGGTGGCGCTGCCGCCGAAGATCAGCGTGCCGCCGAGCACGACCGCGCCCACCGACTGGAGAAGGAACGGGCTGCCCATGTCGAGGAAGGCGCCCCCCGCCCGTGCCGACAGCAGAGTCCCGGTGAGCGCGGCGATCATCGCGCTGGCGACGAAGGTGGTGGTGACCACCCGGCCGACCGGGATGCCGGCGAAGGCGGCGGCGCGCTGGTTCTGCCCCACGGCCGACAGCACGCGGCCGAACACCGTCCAGCGCAGCACGAAGGCGCACAGGAGCGTGGCGAGCAGCGCCACGATCACGATCACCGGGACAGACAGCACCCGCCCGCTGGTGAGCCAGGTCAGGATCGGGCTGATCTGGAAACCGGCGGCCGACCGGTTGGCGAGCATGGTGGCGGTGGCCAGCACATAGCCGGTCGCCAGCGTCGCGATCATCGCGGGAATGCGCAGCACCAGGACCAGCAGGGCATTGAGCAAACCGACCGCAAGGCCGGTTCCCAGAACCGCGAGCAGGCCGAGCGGCAGCATGCGGTCGGAACCGTCGACGATGTTCACCGACAGGAAGGCCGACAGGGTGATGACGCTGGGGATCGAGAGGTCGATGTTGCCGCGCCCCGTCGTGACGACCAGCATCTGGCCCAGCGCCGGGAACAGCAGGAAGGCCGCGGTCGTCATCACGCCGGACAGGCTCTGCACGCTGAAGCGGGCGGTCAGGATGCCGAGAACGAGCCACAGGATCAGGATGCCCAGAAGCGACCACGACCAGGGGCGCTTGTCGGTCCAGGTCAGAAGCGCCTTCATGCCTCGGTCTCCTTGCGGTCGATCAGCGTGCGCAGCGCCAGGATGCCGATCAGCAGCAGGCCCTGGACCGCGGCGTTGTAGTCGGTGCTGATGTCGAGGAAGCTCAGCAGCGAGCCGATGAGCGAGAGGGTCACCGCACCCGCCACCACGCCGGCCGGGGCGGTGACGCCGCCGACCAGCCGGCAGCCGCCGATCACGACGGCGGCGATGCTGAGAAGGGTGAAGCTGCTGCCGGCGTTGATGTCGCTGGCGGTGGTGATGGCGGTCATCGACAGGCCGGCGGCGGTGGCGAACAGCCCGGCGACCAGATAGCGCAGGACGCTGTGGCGCAGCGGTGACCAGCCGGCCTGGGCCAGGGCGTGCCCGTTGTTGCCGAAGGCGCGCAGGACGACGCCCAGGCGCGAGCGGTCTACCAGCAGCCCGCACAGCCCGGCCAGCACGACCATCACCGCCGCGGTCGGCAGGCCGGGAATCTGCCAGCCGAAGGCGGCGGAGAGCCAGTCGGGGCTGGAGCCGCCCGGTGCGGCCTGCAGGGTGAAGCCGCAGCCGAGCCAGATGAAGGAGGCGCCGAGCGTGACGACGATGGCGGGGATCCGGCGGCGTTCGATGACGGCGCCGAGCAGGGAATAGCCGGCGAGCACGGCGGCCAGCATCGCCCCCCCCAGGGCGGGCTGATCGACCAGCAGGGTGGCGCTGATGACGTTCACCAGCCCCGCATAGGCGCCGATGCCGAGATCGACTTGGCTGCCGCCGACGACGATCATCTGCGCCAGCGCGATCAGCACCAGCGGCACCGCGGAACTGAGCAGCAGATCCATGCCGAACAGGCTGACCGCCGACGGGTTCAGCCAGCCCAGCGCCCCGGCGACGAGCGCGAGGCTCGCCAGCGGCATCAGGGACACGAGCCCGGCCGTCCAGCGTGGTGGGACGGGCTTGGTTGCGATTGGATCGGGGGCTGTGACTGCCCGGCCGGACGCCTCGCTCTGGAAGGCGCCGCCGACGATGTTGTCCTCGGAGATGTCCTCTCCCTCCAGATCGCGCACGACGGCGCCGTTCTGGAAGACCAGCACCCGGTCGCACTCCAGCAGCTCGACATCCTCGGTGCTGAGCCAGACGACCAGCCGGCCGGCATCGGCGGCCTCGCGGATCACCCGGTAGAAATCATGCTTGGCGCCGATGTCCACACCGCGCATCGGATCGTCGAGCAGGACGATGTCGAAGCCGGGCAGCAGGGCACGGGCGACCAGCGCCTTCTGCTGGTTGCCGCCGCTGAGGTCGAGGAGACGGGAGGGAAGCCGCTCCGGCGCCAGCCGCAGCTGGCCGGCCCACCGCTCCGCCGCCTCGCGCTCGGCGCCGGGCGACAGCAGGGCGGTGAAGCGGCGCCGCGCCACGTCGGCGACGGTCATGTTCCGCAGCACGTCCCACAGCGCGAAGACGCCCTCGCGCTGGCGGTCGCCCGACACGAATCCCGCCTTGGCGGTGCAGGCGAGGTCGGGATCGCGTCCGCCCGCGGCACAGGCGCGGATGCGGTGGAGCAACTCCTTCTGACCGGCACCCTCCAGCCCGGCGAGCCCGAGCACCGTCCCGGCCGCGACATCGATGGAGCGGCCGAGCGGGGCTGTCGCCTGTCCACCGATCCGCAGCAGGGGAGCCGCGCCTTGCCGGGCCGCTCCGGCGGCGTTGTCCCCGGTGCGGCGGCCGCGCCGCTCGCCATCGCCGCCCATCAGGTCGACCAGGGCGTGGATGGTGAAGCCGGCGGCCGGACCCTCGCGCACGACCCGGCCGTTGCGCATCACCACCACGCTGCCGACGACATCCAGCACCTCGCGCAGCTTGTGGCTGATGAAGATGAAGGACACCCCGTCGCGCGCGCGGCGGCGGATGAAGGCGTGGAGCTGCGCGCCGCGTTCGCTGTCGAGGGAAGAGGTCGGCTCGTCCAGGATCAGCAGGCGCAGGGCCGGGTCGCTGGCGGCGCGCGCGATCTCGACCATCTGGCGCTGGCCCAGCGTCAGGTCGCCGACCACGGCGTCGGGAGCGATGCCGCTGTCGGGAAAGACCGCTTCGATGCCTTGCCGCGCCAGCGCGCGGTAGCGCGGGCGCCACAGCGGCGACCGCCCGCCATGGTCCGGCGATTCGAGGAAGACATTCTCGGCGACCGTCAGGTTGGTGCAGAGCGACAGTTCCTGATGGACGATGCGGATGCCGTGGGCGCGTGCCGCGCGCGGGCTGTGGCCGGCGAAGTCCACCGGCGTGCCGGCGATGGCGAGGGTTCCGGAGTCCGGCGGCGTGACGCCGCACAGGATGCGCATCAGCGTGCTTTTGCCGGCGCCGTTGGCGCCGACCAGCCCAAGGATCTCGCCGGGGCGGATCGACAGGTGGATGCCGTCGTTGACGCGGCTCGGGCCATAGGATTTCGAGATCCCGTCAAGGACGACGACCGGCCCGGAGCGTGCGGGCAGCGGGCCGCCGTCCGCCGGGACGCGGTCGTGGAGGTGGCGATCCTTGGAAAGGGCGGAACTCATGGCGCAATCGGCCTTTCGTCGGTGAAGGCGAAAACGGGCCGGCTGCGTGCCGGCCCGATGGCTGTCCCCTGTGGGAGCGGCCGGTCCTACTTGGCCTGTGCCTGGGTTTGGCCTCCGGCGCCGAGCAGGGTCTTCTGCACCCAATCCTGGCTGTAGGTCGGGCTGACGATGGTGCCCGACGGCATCGAGCGGAACTCGTTCAGGTTGGTCTCGTCGACCACCGTGACCGGCATGGTCAGCGCCTTCGCCGGCTTGGCGCCCTTGGCGATTTCATAGGCGAGCCAGAAGGCCGCGCTGCCGATGCCGGGGGCCGAATTCATCGAGACGGTCGAGTAGCCGGACTTCTCCTTCTGGGCCGCCCACCATTGGATGAAGTTGGAGCTGCCGCCGCCGGTGATGATCGGCGGCTTCTTCTCATAGTCGCCGCCATACTGCTCGAAAGCCTGGGCGATGCCGAAATCGTCGCCGCCGCCCTGGCCGATCACCGCGTCCACCTTGGGAAGGCTCGGCAGGACGTTGGCGACGGCGGACTGGGCCGTCGCGGTGGTGGCCTGGCCGTAGACGGTGGCGACGACCTTGATGTCGGGGAACTTCTTCAGCGCCTCCATCTGGCCGCCATACATCTCGTTGTCGGGCGCCGATCCCTTGACGCCGCGGACGATGATGACGTTTCCGCGTCCGTTCAGGCGCTTGGCGATCTCGGTCGCCATGTCGGCCTGATATTTCCGGAAATCGAAGCCCAGCGTGTAGGCACAGGGGGCCGACACCAGGGAATCGAAGGCGACGACGGTGATGCCGGCCTTGCAGGCCTTCTGGATGACGCCGTTCAGCGCGGTTTCCGACGCGGCGTCGATGGCGATCACATCGACCTTGCGCAGGATGAGGTCGCCCATCTGGCTCATCTGCTGGTTGGTCGAGCCGTCGCCGTTGGCGACGATGAAGTCGGCGATCTTGCCCTCCTGCTTGGCCTGCGTGGCCGCGGCCTCGAAGGACTCCACCATCTGCCGGCGCCAGGTGTTGCCGTAATAGGAGTTCGACAGGGCGATCACCGGTTTGTCGGCCACCGGTTTGTCGGCCACCGGCTTGTCGGATGCGGCCAGCGCCTCCGGCATGCCGACGGCCAGTGCGCCGGCCAGAGACGCCGCCGCGACCGGCAGCGCGACCATCAGTCGGGAGGTGAGCGGCGGGTTGGCGCTGGGCCGCGGCGCGGTCCCGGTCAGTCGGCGTTCCATCATCATCTCCTCCCGGTGTTTTTGCAGTAGGGGGTCGTTTGCAGCGGATTTGCAGGGAAACTGGCAGCCACACGCCCGGTTGGGGGGCTTCCAGCGCACCATCGCGGGGGCGCCTGCCGAACGGGCTCCGACGGCGGCTGCGCACGGCACGATCATCATACCAGTTATCGTTCGTGTGCAAGATCATTTTTAAAAAAGATTGTGTTGCCTCGAACTGGCATACTGGTATGATGAGTATATCGGAACTGCGCGACGCCCATTCCCCCTGTCGCGGCCAATCCGAAGAAATCCCTTGAACACAGGTGAGACGCACGATGTCTGCGCATCGCATCACCGCGACCTATCGGATCGAGACCGCCTGTCCGCTGATGGAGGCGGTCGAGACCATGGCCGGCGAGCAATCGACCGGGACATTCATCCGCCTTCCCGGCGAGACCGACGCCATGCGCGACGCCTATGGCGCGCACATCGAGCAGGTGACCGAACTGGAGCCGGTCAACTCCCCATCGCTACCGGGCGCCGGATCGCCCCGCGACGAAGCGGCAGCCGGCGGGACTCCGCTGTGGCGCCGGGCGGAGGTGGTGCTGTCCTGGTCGATGGAGAATTGCGGCCCGTCCCTGCCGAACCTGCTGGCGACCGTCGCCGGCAACCTGTTCGAGCTGCGCCCGTTCAGCGGCCTGCGCATCCTCGACATCGCCCTGCCGGAGGCCTTCGCCGCCGCCTATCCCGGACCGCGGTTCGGCGTCGCCGGCACCCGCAGGCTGGCCGGGGTGGAGCAGGGGCCGCTGATCGGCACCATCGTCAAGCCGAGCGTCGGGCTGGGACCGCAGGAGACCGCCGAGGTCGCCCGGACTCTGTGCGCGGCGGGGATCGACTTCATCAAGGATGACGAGCTGCAGGCCGACGGCCCGCACTGCCCCTTCGACGAGCGGGCCCGCGCGGTGATGCGGGTGGTGAACGAGCAGGCCGACCGCACCGGCAAGAAGGCGATGTACGCCTTCAACATCACGGGCGATCTCGACCAGATGCGCCGCCGCCACGACCTCGTGCTGTCGCTCGGCGGCACCTGCGTGATGGCCAGCCTGAATTCGGTCGGGCTTGCCGGGATGATCGAACTCGGCCGCTTCAGCCAGCTGCCCATCCATGCCCACCGCAACGGCTGGGGGTATCTGTCGCGCGAGCCGTCGCTCGGCTGGTCCTATGTGGCATGGCAGAAGATCTGGCGGCTGGCCGGCGCCGACCACATGCATGTCAACGGGCTGCGCAACAAGTTCTGCGAACCGGACGACAGCGTCATCGCGTCGGCCCGCAGCTGCCTGACCCCGATGTTCGACAGCAAGCCCTGCACGGTGATGCCGGTCTTCTCCTCCGGCCAGTCCGCCCGTCAGGCGCCGGACACGTATGCCGCGCTGGGAAGCTCCGACCTGATCTATGCCGCCGGAGGCGGAATCATGGGGCATCCCGACGGCCCGGCGGCAGGGGTCGCCAGCCTGCGCGAGTCCTGGGACGCGGCGCTGGCCGGCATTCCGCTCGCCCTGCATGCGAAGACCCATCCGGCCCTCGCCAGGGCCATCGAGGCCTACGCATGAGCCCGTCCTCCACGGTCCCGCCCCCGGCGTTATCCCCGCCGCTGCCCGACGGGCTGCTGCTGAGCTATTACGGCGACGACTACACCGGTTCGGCCGCGGTGATGGAGGTGATGAGCTTCGCCGGTCTGCCCACCGTGCTGTTCCTCGACGTGCCGACGCCGGAGCGTCTGGCCCGCTTCGCCGGATACCGGGGGGTCGGCATCGCCGGGGTGGCGCGGTCGCAATCGCCGGAGTGGATGGAGGCCAACCTCCCGCCGGTGTTCCGGGCCATGGCCGCGATGGGCGCGCCGGTCGCCCACTACAAGATCTGCTCGACCCTCGATTCGGCCCCCCACATCGGGTCGGTCGGCAAGGCGGCCGAGCTGGCGTTGCCGATCCTCGGCGGGGCCGGCTGGAGTCCGCTGGTGGCGGCGGCTCCGGCCATCGCCCGCTATCAGGCGTTCGGCAACCTCTTCGCGCTGGCGGCCGACGGCGTCCGCCATCGGCTCGACCGGCATCCCGGCATGGCGCGCCATCCGGTGACCCCGATGGACGAGGCGGACGTGCGGCGGCACATCGCCCGGCAGACCGGGCTTGCGCTGGGGCTGGTCGATCTGGTCGCCATGAAGACCGGCGCCGCCGACGCGGCCCTCGCCGCCGAACGGGCGCGCGGAGCGACGATCGTGGCGCTCGACGTCGTCGATGCGGAGACGCTTCGCGAAGCCGGCCGGCTGATCTGGGAAGGGCGTGGCGAGCGGCTGTTCGTCCTCGGCTCGCAGGGGGTCGAATATGCGCTGGTCGCGCACTGGCAGGCGGCCGGTCTGATCGGTCCGCCGAAGGAAACCTTTCGCGCGACTCCCGCGGAGCGGATCGCCTGCGTGTCCGGTTCCTGCGCACCGGTCACCGCCGGCCAGATCGCCTTCGCCGGTGAAAACGGCTTCTCCCCCTTGCGCATCGACGCCGTGCGCGCCGTCGACGAGGCGGAGTGGAAGCGCGAACTGGGACGCGCCGCGGAGGCCGCGCTGGCGGCGGCCGGGCAGGGGCGCGACCCGCTGGTTTTCTCCGCCATGGGGCCGGACGACCCGGCCGTCGCCCGCCTGCGTGACGCCACGGCATCGAACGGACTGAGCGCGGACGACGTCAACGACCGGATCGGTGCCGGGCTCGGCCGGTTGCTCGACCGGGTGCTGCGGACCGCTGGGCTGAGGCGCGGCGTCATCGCCGGCGGCGACACCTCGGGCCATGCGGCCATGCAGCTGGGCATCCACGCCCTGACGGTCCTGGCGCCGATTGCGCCGGGAGCCCCGCTGTGCCGGGCCCATTCGGACGAACCGACCCATGACGGGCTGGAGATCGCGTTGAAGGGCGGCCAGATGGGCGCGCCCGACTATTTCGCCGCGGTCAAACGCGGCACTGCCACTCCTTGAATTTTTTCAGAAGGATCGAAGACACATGACCAAGATCGCTCTGCTCGGCGCCGGCGGGAAGATGGGTGTCCGGTTGGCCTCCAACCTCCACGGCTCGCGCTTCACCGTCGATCATGTGGAAATTTCCGAAGAGGGCCGTGCCCGGCTGAAATCAGCCATCGGCGCCGGGTGCGTCGACCGCGAGCAGGCTCTTGCCAATGCCGACGTGGTGCTGATGGCGGTTCCCGACCGGCTGATCGGCAAGATCGCCCATTCCTTCATCGACAAGGTGCGGCCCGGCACCGCCATCATCATGCTCGACGCCGCCGCCCCCTATGCCGGGCTGCTGCCCGACCGCGGCGACGTGACCTATTTCGTCACCCATCCCTGCCATCCGCCGATCTTCAACGACGAGGTGGAGCCGTCGGCCAAAGCCGACTTCTTCGGCGGGATCGCCGCCAAGCAGCACATCGTCTGCGCGCTGATGCAGGGGCCGGAGGAGCATTACGCCCTGTGCGAGGAGATTTCCCGCACCATCTACAAGCCGGTCATGCGCTCGCACCGCGTCACCGTGGAGCAGCTGGCGTTCCTGGAGCCGGCCCTGTCGGAGACCGTCGGCGCCACCCTGTCGCTGGCGATGCGCGACGCCGTGGACGAGGCGGAGCGCCAGGGCGTTCCCCGTCAAGCCGCCATCGACTTCATGCTGGGGCATCTGAACATCGAGCTGGCCATCGCCTTCAACATCTTCCCGGAAGGCCGCTTCTCCGACGGCGCGCTGCATGCCATCGACAAGGCCAAGCCGGAGATCTTCCGCGACGGCTGGCTCGCCCGCGTCTTCGACCGCGAGGCCGTCCTGAAGTCGGTGAAGGACATCTGCGCTTAAACGCATCCGGCGCGGCGGCGTTGCGCTATACTGATGTGATCGTCATACCGGGGTGTTCCCATGGGTTCCGACCGTCGACCGAAGGACCCCAGAACGGAGGCACACCGGTGGGCGTCGCCTTCGGCGGATCCCCCGGGCCGCGCGTCCGGGGGATCCATCCGGTACGTCCCACAGCAGAGTCGACCATGAGCGCCATCGATCCGATCCCCCGCCGCAAGCTTTCGCAGGAAGTCCTCGACCGGCTCCTGACGCGGATTTCGACCGGAGATTACGCGCCCGGAGACCAGCTTCCCTCCGAACGGCAGCTGATGGAGATGTTCCAGGTCGGGCGTCCGGCGATCCGGGAGGCGATGCAGACGCTGGCCCATATGGGGCTGGTGTCGATCACCCACGGCGAGCGGGCCCGGGTGACGCCGGTCACCGCCGAGAAGCTGATCGAACAGGTCGGCGGCTCCGCCCGGCATTTCCTCGCCACCGCGCCGGAAAACCTGGAACATCTGAAGGAGGCGCGCCTGTTCTTCGAGGTCGGCATGGTCCGCATCGCCGCCGAGCGGGCGACCGAGGCCGACATCGACAGGCTGGGCTGGCGCCTGCACGAGCAGCGGGAGAGCATGAACGACCGCGGGCAGTTCCTGGCCCGCGACATGGCGTTCCACCGCGAGATCGCGGCGATCTCCGGCAACCCGATCTATGCGGCCGTCGCCCAAGCGATGTTCGACTGGATGTCGGCCTATTACGTCAACCTGCTGCGGGCGCCCGGCATGGAGATGCTGACCATCGAGGAGCATGAGCGCATCTTCGACGGCATCGCCGTGCGAGACCCCGACGCCGCGGCCGAGGCGATGACCGACCATCTCAAGCGTGCCCACCACCTCTACCGCCAGGCGCAGGATCACGCCGCCGGGCCGTCGGCGCAGCAGGCCGGGGACGAGGGGCAGGGCTGACGCCTCACCGCACCGGAAATTCCAGGGAAGGAGCTGTCGTGTTCGACCGCCCGTCGTCTATCCCGCACCATGACATCGCGTGCTATGGGACCGCCCAGCCGCCGGCACGCGCCCGTGTCCTGTGGGCCGGCCGTCTCAGTGCCGAGCTGGAGGATGGCGCCGTCCGCGCCATCCGCTGGCGTGGCGTGGAAATCCTGCGCGGCGTCGCCTTCCTGGTGCGCGACGCCCATTGGGGGACGCACTCCGCCCGGCTCTCCGATCCGCAGGTGACGGAGGCGGCCGGCCGTTTCGACGTCCGCTTCCAGGGGCTGGTGGAGGCGGACGGGCAGCGCTTCCGGTTTGACGTGCGGATCGGCGGGTCGGCCGATGGCGAGTTCGTCTTCGAGGCGTCCGGCACGGCAGAGACCGACCTCGTCACCTGCCGCACCGGCTTCGTCGTGCTGCATCCCATCGCCGGGGTGGCCGGCCGGCCGGTCAGGATCGAACATGCCGACGGCAGCGGGGAGGACGGCTGCTTCCCGGCGCTGGTCAGCCCCGGCCAGCCGATCTTCTCGATCCGCAGCCTCGCGCACGAACCGGCGCCCGGGCTGCACGCGCTCTGCCGCCTGGACGGCGACGTGTTCGAGATGGAGGACCAGAGGAACTGGACCGACGCCTCCTTCAAGACCTATGTCCGGCCGCTGGCATTGCCGACGCCCTATGTGCTGGCCGCCGGCACGCGGCTGGAGCAGGCGGTCAGGCTGACGGTCAGGGAGGAGGCCGGGGGCACCGAGAGACTGCCTGCCGCCCGACCGTCGGACGGCAGGCTGCGGCTGACCCTCGGGGAGGCGCTGGACGCCGCGATGCCGCCGGTGGGTGTGGGGATCGACACGCGCCGCCTGCCGGCGCAGGAGGCCGGCGCCGCCCCGATCCGCGATGCCGGTGTGCGGTTGCTCGTCGGCCGGTTCGACCTGCGGACCTCCGGCGACGACACGCTGGCGGCCTTCGCCCGGCTGGTGGAAGCGACGGGCGCGGAGCTGCTGCTCGAACTGCCGTTGCCCTGCCGCGATGCGCCCGACGCCGAGCTGGCGGACATCGCCGCCCGCATCGATGCCGCCCGCCTTCCGCTCGCCGGGCTGACGGTGGCGCCCGCGGCCTATCTAAGAAGTTATCAGCCGTCCGGTCCCTGGCCGGACGGACCGTCCTTCACCGACATTTACCGGGCCACGCGGCGCGCTTTTCCGGGGCTGCCGGTCGGCGGCGGGGTGCATGCCTATTTCCCCGAACTGAACCGGGCCCGGCCGCCGGTGGAGGGGTGCGACTATGTCAGCTTCTGCACCAGCCCCCTCGTCCATGCCGCCGACGAGCGGTCGATAGCCCAGTCCCTGGAAGCCCTGCCGGCCATCATGGAGACGGCGCGTTCCTTCTGCGGCGGCCTGCCGATCCGGGTCGGTCCATCCGCCATCGGAATGCGCGACAACCCCTACGGTCCGGGGCCGGTCGACAATTCCGGCAACGGCCGGGTGCCGATGGCGCGCATGGATCCGCGCCAGCGCGGGCTGTTCGGGGCCGGCTGGTACCTGGGCCATGTCGCGGAGCTTGCGCGGCAGGGCGCCGCCTCCGTCACGCTCGGGGCCGTGGCAGGAGAGTTCGGTTTCGTCCATCGGGCCGGTGAATGGCGGGCCGGCGACTGGCCGCAGCCCTGGTTCGACGAGGAGCCGGCGGCGGTCTATCCCGCCTACCATGTCCTCCGCGCCCTGGCCTCGGCCGGTGGAGCCCCGCTGGTCGAGTGCCGCCTCGACGGGCCGGGAGAGCCGCCGGTCGCCCTGGCCTGGCGGCGGCCGGACGGGGCGGTCGAGCTTTGGCTTGCCAATCTCGCGGCCGATCCGATCCTCATGGACATCGCCGGCATTCGCGGCGGCAGGCTCCAGATGCTGACCGCCGGTCATTTCGCCCGGTCCTGCCGCGCTCCCGGCTGGATGGCCGGGGACGGCGAAGTCTGGCAGCAGCCTGGACTCGACCTGCCGCCCTGTGCGGTGGCGCGCCTCGTTTTCGATCAACGCTGAAGGCGTCGTGTCCGGTCGCTTCGCACCTCCATGCATCGCGGCACGGCGCCACAGAATTTCCGCGCATCGCGGCGATGGGGAGCGTAGACTCTGCCGGATCGGAGGATGCCCCTCCCGTCCAGTCAAGGAAGTCCGTAAGTCCCATGCCACCCTCCAGGCCCCGCGTACCGATGCCGCGACCGAATTTCGGCAAGCCCCGTTCCAACAGCTCCGCTTCGACCGGGGGCCGCCCGGCTCCGGCCCGTGTCAACGGATCGGCGGTGCAAAAACAGACCCAGTGGCTCGCCCGCGCCACCGATGCCGAACGCGCCGGCGACAGTGTGGAAGCGGAACTCTGCCGGCAGTACGCCGAGCATTGGTTTCGCGTCTCGCGCGGACAGGATTGAAACGGAAGCTGTCGCAAAAGCGGGTACAGGAACGCTTCCACCCGACCGGGCTGGTCTCCGGCGTCTTTTTCAGGACGTGGACCGATCTTGCCTGGAATATTTCCACCGTCTATAAGCGGGTATGCTTCATCGGAAGACCGTTCCAGCCCTACCCGGTCACGACCGTCAAGCCGTTGCGGAACGATGGCCGGCTGACAGCCAATCGCGCAGCCAGGGCAGGGGGGCCGTGACCGCATGAGCATCGATCTGCCGGACCTCGGGGCGTGCGATTGGAGCGCAACGCCGCTCGGACCGCGTGAGGGCTGGAGTCCTGCCCTCGATGCCATCTTCACCATGATGCTGGCCTCCCCTTTTGCCATGTGCGCGACCTGGGGGCCGGAACAGACCCTGCTCTACAACACCGCCTATGTTCCCTTCCTGGGCAAGCGCCACCCGGCGGCGCTGGGGCAGCCGATTGCCGTCGTCTGGTCCGACGTGTGGGACACGATCGGTCCGCTCATCGCGCGCGTGCTGGAGGGCGAGTCGGTCAGCTTCACCGACATGCACCTCGTGATGACCCGCAATGGCGGCGAGGAGGACACATGGTGGACCTTCGCCTACAGCCCGCTGCGCGACGGCGGACGGGTCGTCGGCATGCTCGACATCGCGATGGAAACGACCGCGGGGGTCCTCGCGGCCCGGCAGCGCGACGCCGTCGAGGCCGAACTGCGGGCGCGCAACGCGGCGCTGGAGCAGGAGGTGGCCGCCCGCGCCGAGGCCGGCAACCGGTTCTCAACGCTCATCGAGCATCTTCCGGTCGGGGTCTGCCTGCTCGACGCCGATGGACGGGTGTTGCTGTCCAGTCCGCTGTTTCGTGAACTCCTGCCCGATCAACCCATGCCCTCCAGAATGACGAAGGCGGAGGACGGCGACCGGTGGCGCGCCTTCGATGCGAACGGGGAGCGGCTTCCGCCCAGCCACTATCCCGGTGCGCGCGCCTTGCGCGGCGAGGTGGTCTCGCCGGGAATCGAGTTCCTCCACAGAGAGGCGGACGGGTCCGAGCGCTGGTTCGCCGTCAGCAGCGTGCCGCTGACGGACGGCGCCGGACAGGTCACCGGCGCAATCGCGATGCTGGAAGACATCGACCATCGCAAGCGCGCCCTGGAGACGGCCCGCACCGATGCGGAACGGGTGCAGCTGGCCCTGTCGGCCGGGGCGATCATCGGCACATGGTTCTGGGACATTGCGACCGACCGCATCACCATCGACGAGGCGTTCGCCAAGGCCTTCGGGGTCGATCCGGCGCTCGGACGTGAGGGCATCAGCCTGGCGCAGATGGTCGAGACCGTGCATCCGGACGACCGGGCCGGTCTGGCCAAGGCGATCGGCGATGCGGTTGCGCGGGGTGGCCGCTATGTCCACCAGTACCGCGTCCGCCGGCATGACGGACGCTATTACTGGATCGAGGCCAACGGGCGGGTCGACCGCGATGCGGACGGGAGGCCGCGGGGCTTTCCCGGCGTGATCATCGACGTGGAGGAGCGGCGCACCATCGAGGCGGAGCGCGACCGGGCGATCGCGGAGCTGCGTGCGCTCAACGACACCCTGGAACAGCGCGTCGCCGAACGCACGGCGGAGCTGATGCAGGCCGAGGAGACGCTGCGGCAATCGCAGAAGATGGAGGCGGTCGGCCAGCTGACCGGCGGCATGGCGCACGACTTCAACAATCTGCTCCAGGCGATGTCGGGCTGCCTTCAACTGGTCGGGCGGCGCGCCGGCCATGTCGCCGGGGTGCAGAAGGTGCTCGATTCCGGCCATCAGGCGGTGGACCGCGGCGCCAGCCTGATCCGGCAGCTGATGGCCTTCTCGCGCCGTCAGAGCCTGGAACCCGAGGCCTTCGATGTCCGCGACCGCCTGCTGGGGATGCGCAGTTTCCTCGACCGGGCGCTGCGCGCCGACATCCGGCTGGAGTTCGATCTGGAAGGCGGCCTGTGGCCGGCGATGGCCGACCCGGTGCAGTTCGAGCTGGCGATCCTGAACCTCGCCACCAACGCCCGCGACGCCATTGCCGGAGCCGGCCGGCTGATGATCGGCGCCAGCAACGTCGAGCAGTGCGGCGAGCATGGCCTGCACGGCTCCTTCCTGCGGATCTGGGTGCGGGACAGCGGCCATGGCATGGCCCCGGCAATGCTGGAGCGGATCTTCGAGCCCTTCTTCACCACAAAGCCGGTGGGCCAGGGCACCGGGCTGGGGCTGGCGCAGGTCTACGGCTTCTGCCGGCAATCCGGCGGGATCGCGACCGTCGACAGCGTGGAAGGGCAGGGGACCACGGTAACGCTGCTGCTGCCGCGTGCCGAGACGATGCCCGCGGCGGCGGCCGATGCCCAGCGGGCCATGGTCGCTGGCGGCGGCGCCAGCGTGCTGCTGGTCGAGGACGACCCGGTGGTGGCGCTGGTGATCGTCGCGGCGCTGGAGGAGATGGGATACCGGGTCAGCCGTGCCGCGAACGGGGAAGAGGCGTTGCACCTGTTGCGGGACGGGGAAAGGCCGGACCTGCTGTTCAGCGACGTGGTGATGCCGGGCGAGATCGACGGCGCTGCCCTGGCGGCGGCGGCGCGGGCCCTGCTGCCCCGGCTGGCGGTGGTGCTGACCACCGGCTACAGCGAGGACCGGGCCGGGCTGAAAGGCTTCCCGGTGCTGTCGAAGCCCTACCGGATCGAGGATCTGGCGCTGATCCTGCGCCAGGAGATCGACCGGAGCGCGAAACCTTAGAGCAGGCCGTCAATTTTCAAAAGAACGGCAGGGGGCCGGGAAACTCGCCGACGGGGACGAGGTGGGTGACCAGCCCCGCGCCCTCCCGCCAGCGGTGAAGCAGGAAGGCCGGCGGCTCGACATAGGAGGCCGGGTCGGCATCCGGTGCCAGCCGCAGCGCGATGGCCGTCGTCGTGCTGGGGGCCGTGACCAGCATCGTGCCGGCGAAGCGGGCCAGCATGAAGCGGTGGACATGCCCGCACAGAAGCCGTTCGACCTGGGGATGGGCGGCAAGCACCGCCGCCAGACCCATGCCGTTCCGGCAGTTGTACGCGTCGATGCAGGCGATGCCGCTTTCAAGGGGCGGCTGATGCAGCATGACCAGCGTTGGCCGTTCCGGCTCCTCCGACAGGCGCGCCGCGAGCCAGGCGCAGGCCTCCTCCGTGGCGTCCCCGTGATGCTCGCCGGGAACGGTCACGTCGAGGCCGAGGATGCGCAGCGGCCCCTTGTCGTCCACGGCGAAGTGGAGAGGCCCCGTCGCCGGGAGGTGGGGGTGGTCCGCGAAGGCGGTCCGGAAGGCGTCCCGGTCATCGTGATTGCCCGGCAGCAGCAGGATGGGCTGGCGGACGGACCGCAGAGCGGCGCGCGCCTGCCCGTACTCGGCCGCGGTGCCGCGGTCGACGATGTCGCCGGTGACGATCACGAGGTCGGGTGCCGGATCGAGCGCGTTCAGGTGACGAACGGCGGCGTCGAACATCGCGTTGGAGTCGACCAGCCCCTGGTACAGCTCGCCTTGCGGGCGGATGTGGGGATCGGACAGATGGGCGATCAGCAAGGCGGCGGTCCCCGGTCGTGGTTTCGCTCAGCCTAGAGGGTCGGGATCGGTTTGCAAAAGCCGATGAACCGGATTCTTTTCCATGCTCCGATGACAACGTTGTCATTGCATCAATGCAGCGATATGATAACGTTGTCATCGGGCGTTCGACGCTTCGCCCCCATTTGGCTGATCAGGATTGCCGCCCATGAGCCCGTTTCTCGATGCCCTGCTCGACAGCAGTTTGGACGACAGCATCCGTGGGGTGCCGCCGGGAACGGCGCCGCTGCGGCTGCGCGATGTCGGCGCCCAGGGCTGGCGGCCGGCTGCGGGCGACATGGCGCTGCCGGTTCTGACGCTCGACGAGGAAGCCTTCGCCGCCAACCGCGACCTGATCCTTGCCTATGCGCGCCAGCACGGCGTGGCGCTCGCCCCGCATGCCAAGACGCCGATGGCGCCGCAGATCGCTGCCGGACTGGTGGAGGCCGGGGCCTGGGGCGCCACCGTCGCCAATCTGCAGCAGGCCGCCGTGCTGCTGCGCGCCGGCGTGACCCGGCTGATCCTCGGCAACGAGATCGGCGGCGTCGCCAGCGGCAGGCGCCTGGGCGCGCTGCTGGCCACCCACCCCGACGCCGACCTGCGCGCCTTCGCCGACTCCCCGGCGGCGGTCGCGACGCTGGCCGCGGCCGCCCGGACCGCTGGACGCCCGGTGGCCGTCCTGGTCGAGGTCGGCGCCGGGCGCGGCGGCGCCCGCGACCGCGCGGCGGTGGACGCGATCCTCGCCGCGGTCCGTGAGCATCCCGGCCTGCTGGTTCTCGACGGCGTCGCCACCTATGAGGGGGCGGTCGCGACCTCCGACCCGGCCCAGACCGCGGCCAACATCGCCGCCCTGATGGAGCGGACGGCGGAGGCCTTCGCCCTGGTGCGCGCGCTGGCGCCCGACCGGCCGCTGCTGCTCACCGCCGGCGGTTCGGCCTTCTTCGACATGGTGGTCGCCGCGCTGGCGCCGGTCGCGAAGGCCGACGGCAACGCCACGCTTGTGCTGCGCAGCGGCGCCATCTTCTTCCACGACCACGGCACCTACGAACGCGCGCTCGGTGCGCTCGACGCCCGGCAGGGCTTTGCCTGCGGCGGGGCGACGGCCGCCGATTTCCGCCCGGCCCTGCGCCTGTGGGCGGAGGTGCTGACCCGGCCGGAGCCGGGGCTGGCGATCTGCGGCTTCGGCATGCGCGATTCCTCCTTCGACCAGGATCTGCCCCGCCCGCTGCGGATCCACCGCGACGGCGTGGCGCTGCCGGCGGACGGGCTGCGGGTGACCCGGCTGAACGACCAGCACGCCTTCGTCGCCGTGCCGGCCGGCCCCGATCTCGCCGGCCAGGATTTGGCGGTTGGAGACATCGTCGAGTTCGGCATCTCGCACCCCTGCACCTGCATCGACCGCTGGCGGGTGCTGTTCGGCCTCGATGCCGACGGGCGGGTAAGCCGCGCCTACCGCACCTTCTTCGGCTGACCCGAGGCGGCCCGACTCCCCATGCAGACATTGAATTTCCAGCAGCTCTGGCGCTATCAGGACCAGCTGATCGACGGCACGCTGCACACGCTGCTGCTGACCCTGGTCGCCGCGGTCCTCGGCACCGCCATCGGCGTCGCCGCCGCGGCGGCGGTGCGCAGCGGGCCGCGCCCGGTGCGCTGGGCGATCCGCGGCTATGTCGAGCTGATCCGCAACACGCCATCGCTGATCCAGCTGTTCGTGGTCTTCTTCGTGCTGCCGGGCTTCGGCCTGCGGATGGGGGCCTTCGAGGCGGCGTCCATCGCGCTCGGCCTCTATTTCGGCGCCTACTGCACCGAGATCGTCCGCGCCGGGCTCGATGCCATCCCCGGCAGCCAGGTCGAGGCCGGCCAGTGCCTGGGGCTGACCCGCTGGCAGGTGTTCCGCCACATCGTGCTGCCGCCCGCCCTGCGCAGCGTCTATCCCGCCTTCACCAGCCAGTTCGTCCTGCTGCTGCTCGGCACCTCGCTGGCCTCGCAGATCTCGGCGGAGGAGCTGTTCCACACCGGCGGCTTCATCGAGACGCGCACCTACCGCAGCTTCGAGGTCTATGCGGTGATCTGCGGCATCTACTTCGTCCTGGTGATGACCTTCAAACTGCTGTTCGCCGCGGTGGGGCAGCTCGCCTTCCGCTGGCCGGTTCGGCGCTGACGGAGACACCGGCCATGCGTTCCTTCTCCCTCGGCGACCTGCTGTCGCTGCTCAGCGCCCTGCAATGGACCGCCGTCCTCGTCCTCATCGCACTCGGCTTCGGCGCGCCGCTGGCGCTCGCGCTCGCCCTGATGCGGACCAGCGCCAGCCGCGCGCTGCGCTGGACCGCCACCGCCTTCCTCCAGCTGGTGCAGGGCGTGCCGCTGCTCGGCCTGCTGATGTTCTTCTATTTCGGCATGCCGGTCTTCCTCGGCATCGAGATGCCGCCGCTGGTCGCCGTCGGCATCGCCATGACCGTCTACACCGCCTCCTTCCTCGGCGAGATCTGGCGCGGCGGCATCGAGGCGGTGAAGCACGAGCAGTGGGAGGCCGCCGCCTGCCTCGGCCTGTCGACCTGGCACCAGTTCCGCTACGTCATCGCGCCGCAGGCCTTCCGCATGGCGCTGCCGCCGACCGTCGGCTTCCTCGTCCAGCTGATCAAGGGGACGTCGCTCGCCTCCATCGTCGGCTTCGTCGAACTCGCCCGCGCCGGCCAGTTGGTCAGCGCCGCCACCTTCCAGCCCCTGCTGGTCTACTCCATCGTCGCGGCGATCTATTTCGCCGCCTGCCTGCCGCTCACCCTGTGGGCCCGTTCCCTGGAGGTCCGTCTCAATGGCGCTCGTTGACATCCGAAACGTTACCAAGAGCTATGGGTCGACCCAGGTGCTCAAGGGGGTGTCGCTCGACATCAGGGAAGGCGAGATCGTCACCATCATCGGCAAGTCGGGCTCCGGCAAATCGACCCTGCTGCGCTGCATCAACGCGCTGGAGCGCATCGACGGCGGCGAGATCACGGTGGAAGGCCAGCCGGTGCGCACCGACATGCCGAACCTGCGCGACTTCCGCCAGCGCGTCGGCATCGTCTTCCAGGCCTTCAACCTGTTCCCGCACATGACGGTTGAGCGCAACATCACGCTGGCGCCGGTCCTCAACAAGCGGATCGCCAAGGCCGACGGCCGGGCGCTGGCGCTGGACGTGCTGGACCGCGTCGGGCTGGCCGACAAGATCGACGCCTATCCGGCCCAGCTCTCCGGCGGGCAGCAGCAGCGCGTCGCCATCGCCCGCTGCCTCGCCATGAAGCCGCACCTGATGCTGTTCGACGAGGTGACCTCGGCGCTCGACCCCGAACTGGTCGGCGAGGTGCTGAAGGTGATGGAGGACATGGCGCGCCAGGGCATGACCATGGTGCTGGTCACCCACGAGATGGGCTTCGCCCGCAACGTCGCCTCCAAGATCGTCTTCATGCACCAGGGCCGCGTCTGGGAAGAGGGGCCGCCGGCCGAGCTCTTCGCCAATCCCCGCACCCCCGAATTGCAGAGCTTCATCGCCTCCGTCCGCTGAGGCGCCGCCGGGCCATTCGCCGAACCAACCACCGGTTCCCTACGAGGACCGGACAACGAGCAGAACAGAGGAGCAATGTCGTGAGACTCTTCCGGACCCTCGCCGCCGCCGTGGCGGTCTGCGCCACCGTCGCGCTCTCCGCCGCCCTGCCGTCCACCGCCAGGGCGGACGCCCTGCAGAACGTGCTGTCGGCCGGCAAGCTGCGCGTCGGCGTTCTGATGGACGCGGCCCCCTGGGGCTTCAAGGACGCCAAGGGCGAGGCCGCCGGCCTCGACATCGATCTGGCGAAGCTGATGGCCGCCGACATGGGCGTGAAGCTGGATCTGGTCCAGGTGACCGGCGCCAACCGCATTCCCAGCCTGCTGGCTAACAAGGTCGACGTGCTGATCGCCGCCGCCGGCGCCACGCCGGAGCGCGCCCAGCAGGTGACCTTCACCCAGCCCTATGCCGCGGTCAATCTCGGCGTCTACGGGCCGAAGTCGATGGCGAACGCCAGCGATCCCGAGGGGCTGAAGGGCCGCAGCATCGGCGTCGCCAAGGGCTCGACGCTCGACATCTGGCTGACCGACAATGCCCCCGGCGCCAAGCTGGTGCGCTTCGAGGACACCCCCGGCGCCATCGCCGCCTATCTGGCCGGGCAGGTCGAGACCTTCGCCGAGAACAGCGCCATCGCGCTGAAGGTCGCGCAGGACAATCCCGGCAAGGAGGTCGAGCTGAAGTTCCTGATCCGCCAGTCGCCGGCCCATGTCGCCGTCCGCCATGGCGAGCAGGACTTGGTCAACTGGATCAACACCTTCCTGTTCTACAACCGCCTGAACGGCAAGCTGGGCGCCCTGCAGATGACGTGGTTCAAGGAAAAGCAGACGCTTCCGCAGATGTGACCCGCCGTTCGGCATCCAAGAGAGGTTCTTTCCGATGATCACCAGGTTCCAGGTCGGTTCGCGCATGAGCCAGGCCGTCGTCTGCCAGGGCATGGTCCACATCGCGGGCCAGGTCGCCAACACCCGCACCGGCTCCATCCAGGAGCAGACCCGCGACGTGCTGGCCAAGATCGACGCCCTGCTGGCGGAGGCCGGCAGCGACAAGTCCAAGCTGGTCGCCGTCAACGTCTTCCTGCCGCACATCACCGACTTCGACGCCATGAACGAGGTCTATGACGCCTGGATCGACCCGGCCAACCCGCCGGCCCGCGCCTGCACCGAGGCGCGGCTGGCCGATCCCGACCTGCGCGTCGAGATGACGGCGCTCGCCGCCCTGTAAGCGCGCTTCTCCGGCGAACCGGAGGACGGCGCCGGGCAGCCGTTTGCCCCTGCGAAAGCAGAGCTGGCAAACGCTGCCGGGCGCCCCTCCGCCAGAAGGTTTTTGGAATGCACACTGGCCTCTACCACGCGCTCGATTTCACCGCCGACGGCAAGTCGCTGGATTTCCTCAGCATCCCGTTCTCGGTGGACCGCTCTCCCTATTATCAGGTGAAGGTCCCGGTCTGCCGCGTGCGCAACGGGACGGGCCCGCGCGTGCTGCTGATGGCGGGCAACCACGGCGACGAATATGAGGGCGAACTGCTGCTGGGCCGGCTGTTCCGCCGCCTCGATCCGGCGCGCATCCGCGGCGAGGTGACGATCCTGCCGGTCGCCAACGCCCCGGCGGCGATGGCGGCGCGGCGCCGCTCGCCGCTGGACGAGGGCAACCTCAACCGCGCCTTCCCCGGCGACCCCGCCGGCACGCCCACCTTCCGGCTGGCGCATTTCCTCGAACATGAGCTGTTCCCGCGCCACGACGTGGTGTTCGACATCCATTCCGGCGGCACCTCGATGGCGCACCTGCCCTGCGCCCTGATCGAGCGGCAGGGGACGCCCGACCGGCTCGGCCGCGCGCTGGAACTGATGCGGGCGCTCGGCATGCCCTACGGCTTCGTGGCGGAGAACGGGGCGACGGCGCCGACCTCGATGGCCGCCGCCGCACGGGCCGGCGTCATCGGCATCAGCGGCGAATTCGGCGGCGGCGGCACGGTGACGCCGGAGACCATGGCCTACACCGCCCGGGCCATCGACAACCTGCTGATCGCCGTCGGGTTGACCGACGCGCCGGTTCTCTCGGCTCCGGCGCCTGCTCCGGCACCGATGCAACTGCTTCAGCTTGACAGCCACCGGCAGGCGATCTACGCGCTGCGGCGCGGCTGGTTCGAGCCGGCGGTCGATGTCGGGGCGCGGGTCGCCGCCGGCGACCTCGCCGGCTGGTTCCACGACCTGACGCGGCTCGACCAGCCGGAGGAGGAGCTGCGTTTCCAGGAGGCGGGCATCGTCATCTCGCGGCGCCTGCACAGCGACAGCGAGGCCGGCGACTGCCTGATCCAGGTGGCCCGTCCGGTGGAGGAGGCGGGCATCCTGGGGCGCGCGGCCTGACCGGGGCATCGCAGGGACAGGCGGCCAAGGAGACGGGCGACATGAGTGAGAGCAGCGCGGCCAAGCGTCCGCCGACCATCGACGACGTCCTCCGCCTCCGGGCGGCGGAACCGGCGGCGGCATCGGCTGGGGAGACTGGCGGGGACGTGGCCGGGGACGCAGGCGGGGGTGCGGCTCCGACGCGCATCGTCGAGATCGCCCGGCTCGCCGGGGTGTCGCCGATCACCGTCTCGCGCGCCCTGCGCCAGCCGGAGAAGGTGGCCGAGGCCAAGCGCCGGAAGATCCTGGAGATCGTCGAGCGCACCGGCTACGCCACCAACCCGCATGCCCGCGCGCTGCGGTCGGGCCAGTCGAACATCGTCGCCGCCTTCGTCTCCAACCTGCAAAGCCAGCAGTTCTGCCTTGCCGTGCAGGGCTGCGGCGAGGTGCTGGAGCCGGAGGGCTACCAGCTGATGATCGGGCAGACCTCCTACTCCTACGCCAAGGAGACGACGATGATCCAGTCGCTGCGCGAGATGCGGCCGGCTGCGGTCATGTTCACCGGCGTCATCGAGATCGAGGAGAACCGGCGGGCGCTGCGGGCGCTCGGCATTCCGATCATGGAGACCTGGGCCTATCCCCGTGACCCCATCGACATGCTGGTCGGTTTCTCCAACATCGACGGCGGCCGGCTGGCGGCCGAGCATTTCGCCGGGCGGGGCTATCGCCGCGTCGCCTATATCGGCCGCCGCAGCGGCCGCGGCGCCTTGCGCCTCACCGGTTTCCGCGAGGGTGCGCGCGCAGCCGGGCTCGACATCGTCGCCGAGCTGTCGGTCGACCGGGTCGGCAGCATGGTCGACGGCCGGCGCGCGCTGGCCGACCTGCTGGCCCGCAACGCGGGGGTGGAGGCGGTGTTCTGCGCCAACGACCTGCTGGCGACCGGCGCGCTGCTGGAGGCGCGCCGGCTGGGCATGCGCCTGCCCGACGACATCGCCATCCTGGGATTCGGCCACAACGACGTGGCCGAGGAACTGCCGCCCGGCCTGACCACCATCGGCATCGACAGCCGCGAGCTTGGCCGGCAGGCCGGGTCGATGATCCTGCAGCGGATGCGCGGAGACATGCCGCCGGAGCCGATCCGCGCCGTCGAGCTGACGCTGAGCCAGCGCGGAAGCAGCTGAGACGGAGCCGCAGGCTTTCGGCGGCGGCCTTGCCTCACGGCCTTTCGATCTGCGCGCTCAGTGCGGCCGCCGCCTTGCCCGACAGCAGGGCGGCGGCCGGGACGGCCACGGCCTCCGGCGTCAGGCCGCTCCCGGTGAGCCCGCCGGTCAGGCCGAGCCGGCCGGTCACCCGGAACGCCACCCAGACCGCGGCGACGCCGAACAGCACCGATCCGGCGGCCTGCCCGATCAGCACGCCCGGCGCGCCGCCCAGCCCGGCGCCCGCCGCGACGAAGGGCATGGTCCCCAGCGTCGCCCGGCCCCAGTTGAAGCCGGTCGCCAGCAGGGGAAAGCCCAGATTGTTGAAGGCGGCGTTGGCGACGAACAGGAAGCCGACGAACAGGAAGCCGCCGGCCACCACGCTGCAGAACAGGCGGACCAGATCGGCCGAAACGCCCTGGGCGGAAAAGGCGATCACCACCCAGTCGCGGGCAAGGAACAGCCCGAGCCAGACCGCCAGCACCCAGACGACGATCAGCGCCAGGCTGGCCCGCAGCGTCTCGCGCACCCGGTCGAGACGGCCGGCGCCCAGATTCTGCGCCAGGATCGGGCCGACCGCCCCGGTCAGGGCGAAGATGGTGCCGAAGGCGACCGGGACCATGCGGTCGACGATGGCCGCCCCGGCAATCGCGGCGTCGCCGAAGCGGGCCATGCTGGTGGTGACATAGACGCCGGCGACCGGGGTGGCGAGGTTGGTGAGGACGGCGGGACCGGCGATGCCGGCCAGCGTCCGGGTGTCCTTCCGCAGCCCGGTCCAGCCCGGTGCGGCGACCATCCGGTGCACCCGCGCCACGCCGTGCCAGCCGACGGCGGCGAGCAGGATGCGGGACAGCACGACCGTTATCGCCGCACCGGTCAGATCCAGCCGCAGGCCGAAGATCAGGACCGGGTTCAGCGCGGCGGTGAAAAGGGCGGCATAGAGGGTGACGGTCATGGAGCGGCGCGCGTCGCCCTGCGCCCGCAGCATCGCCGAACAGCCCATGCCGAGGCCGAGCAGCGGCAGGGTCGGTGACAGGATGGTCAGATAGCCGACCGCGAGATCCTTGGTGACTCCCCTGGCACCCAGCAGATCCATCGCCGGCCCGAGCAGTGGCAGGGTCAGCAACCCGACCGCTGCGGCGGCGAGCGCGGTGAGGACCAGGCTGGAGCCGGCCAGCCTCGCGGCCTCCGCCCGCCGGCCTCCGCCGATCGCGCGTGCGACCAGCGCACCGGCGCCGATCGACAGCCCGATGCAGAGCGACGATTGCAGGAACAGGACGGTGCCGGCGAAGCCCACCGCCGCCGCCAGTTCGCGCTCGCCCAGAAGCGAGATGTAGAACAGGTTCAGCAGATCGACCGCGAACACCGCGATCAGCCCGACCGAGCCGGTGGCGGTCATCACCACCACATGGCGGATCGGCGAGCCGGTGGTGAAGCGGCCCGCGGCGGTTTCGGACATCGGATCGGTCTCCTGCGTGGCGGCCCCGGTCATGAGGCCCCGTCCTGAAGGACGGCCGGCCCCGGCCGGTTGTTCCCGGCCAAGGTGGCGCAGGCGGGGATCCCACGCAAACCGCTTCTCGCCGCCACGGTCCTCCAGCCGGGCCGCCGGTGCCGCTGCCCTGGCCGGGATCCTCAGGCAAGCCCCAGCAGGCGGCGGGCGTTGCCGCCGAGGATTTCCGCGCAATCCCCGTCGGTCAGGTCGGAGGCGAGGATCTCCAGCAGGGGGAACGGAACGCTGAACAGCTTGGGCGAGGAGTAGAAATCGGTGCCCAGCAGCAGCCGGTGCGCTCCCGCCTCGCGCACGAAACGCTCGATCATGTGGGAAACCGGAACCATCACCCCGGTGTCGAACAGGATGTTCGGATGACGCCGCGCGATGTGCGGCATCCAGTGCGCGAAGTCGGGAGACGAGAAGGCGTCCAGTGCGACGAACTGCACATCGCGGAAGCGCTCGGCCAGCACCTCCAGCTTCCAAGGGGATTCCAGCTTGGAATCGCCGATGATGTGGATGAAGGCCGGCACGCCGTGATGGCGCACGCGCTCCAGCAGCGCGTCCATGCGCGGATGGTCGATGGCGCAGCCCTGGAAGCGGTGGTGCCAGACGATGCCCTTCATCCCGAGCACCTGGATGCAGCGGTCGATCTCGTCCAGCGCCGCATCCCCTTCCAGCGGCGACACGGTGGCGAGAGCCGCCGGGAAACGGTCGCTCCAGCGGTCGCGGTATTCGGCGACGGCATCGTTGACCCGGCGGGTGTCGGCGATGCCCTCCGGCGCCTGATAGCCGTTCGACGGCATCAGCAGGGCCTGGGCGATGCCGTGGCGGTCCATGAAGGCGATCCGCTGCTCCGCGTCGGCCGCCATGCCGCCCGAGGTGCTGCCGCCTTTTGGGCCGCCTTTTGGTCCGCCGACGATGTCGAGCGAGCCGACATGGTGATGCAGGTCGAAGACCTGGAAGGATTTGGCGTCACGCATCCGATGTCCTCCAGAATTCGCTGTAATCGGGCCGCCGCCGGTCGCGGAAGGCGCCCAGCCCCTCCGCCCATTCGCCGGGGGGCAGCTCGGCCAGCATCGAACGCACCGCCTCCCAGTCGAGGGGGGCCGCGCGGCGCACCGCGCGCTTGACCGCGGCGATGGCTCCCGGCGGCGCCCCGTCGGTGATGGTGCGCGCCAGTTCCACCGCGGCGTCCACGGCGCTTCCGGGCGGAACGATGCGGGAGACCAGCCCCAACGCCGCCGCCTCCTCCGCCCCGATGCGGCGGCGGGTCAGGATCAGGTCCAGGGCGTGGCGCGGGCCGGCGATCTGCGCCAGCCGCGCCAGCCCGGTGTTGGGCACCACCCCCAGCCCCAGTTCGGGCAGGGCGAAGACGGCGTCCGCCGCCGCGACCACCAGATCGCAGCACAGCGTCAGCTCGAACCCGCCGCCGAGCGCCCGGCCATGGACGGCGGCGACGGTCGGGCGGGGATGGCCGTCGAGCCGCTCGAACAGATCCATCGGCGTCGGCCCAACCGGCGCCGTCCCACTGGGTGCCGGCGTCATCCAACCGGCGTCCAGCAGGTCGCCGATGTCGGCCCCGGCGCAGAAGGACGGGCCGTCTCCGGCGATGACAAGGGCGGCGGCCTGGCGCGCCTCGGGCCGGTCGAGCGTGGCGAGCAGGTCGGCCACCAGATCGGCGGCCAGCGCGTTGTGGCGGTCGGGCTTCGCCAGCGTGATCAGCCCGACCGTTCCGCGCCGTTCGAAGCGGACCGTCACCTCACGGTGCCGGATAGACGAGCTTGCCGCTCGCCTTGGCCGCCGGATAGACGATCTCCTCGCCCTCCTTGCGGTGCTGGACGATGACCATCGTCTCGTCCGACAGCAGCTGGTGCAGGCCGCCGCCTTCCGACGGCCGGTAGCCGATCTTGCCATAGGGGGTGTCGAAGGTGGCGGTGGACAGCACCGTGCGCACCTTGTCCTGGTCCAGCGTGCCGGCGCTCTCGATGGACTTGGCCAAGGTCATCATGCCGACATAGCCCTGGGGGAAGACGGGGGCGATGGTCTGGCCCTTGGCCTCCACCTTGCGGATCAGTTCGGCGGCGGCGGGGGTGCGGTCGGCGGTGGACCATTCGGTGATCATGGTCAGCCCCTCGCTCATGTCGCCATAGTCGGCGCGGCGGTCGCCGGCCGACACCACCATGGTCAGCTTCGGCTTGATCCCCAGGCTCTTCATCTGGCGGACGAGCTGGAGGTTGTCGCCCGAATAGCCGACGGAGAAGAAGGCGTCGGGGTTCAGCGACTTGACCCGGGTCAGCACCGGCGAGAAGTCGGGCGAGCCGGATTTGAACGGCTCCTTCATCACCAGCTTGATGCCGGCCTTGGTCAGATATTCCTCGGCGTATTTGGCGGCGTCGGCGCCGTAGAGCCCGTCCTCATAGGCCAGCGCCACCGTCTTGACCTTGGGATCGATGGAGGCGAGGAAGCTCGAAGCCGCCTTCTGGCGGTGATAATCCCAGATGTAGACGTGATGGTACCAGTCCTCGGTGCCGAAGGTCTTTTCCAGCCGGACGGACGAGGAACCGGTGTGGATGAACAGCGGCTTGTAGCGCTTGATGCTGGAGAGCAGGGCGAAGTCGGCGGTGCTGCCGTAGCCGCCGACGAAGGCATAGACCTTGTCCTCGGTCACCATCTTGGAGGCGATGGTGGCGGCGGTGTTGGGCTCGCTCTTGGTGTCCTCGATCAGCAGGGAGACCGGACGGCCCAGCAGGCCGCCGGCCGCGTTGATCTCGTCCGCCGCGAACTGCACGCCGGCCAGGATGGTCTGGCCTCCCACCGCCAGCACGCCGGTCAGCGGCAGCGGCACGCCGATCCGGATCGGCTCCGCCGTCTGGGCCGCCGCCGGGGCCGGGCCGGTCATCGCCAGTGCCGCGATGCCCAATGCTGCGGCGCCGGCCGCCAGCCGTTTCACGAAGCGCATGGTTTCCTCCTGTTTTTATGGTCGTTGTCCGCGGGTGGTCTCCGCCGGTTCAGCCGGCGGCGGCGCGTTCGAAGAAGGGGTATCGGCGCTCGCCGATGCGGGGAAAGACGACGGACACGGCATCGCCGCTCGTCACCGCCGCGGCATCGCCGCCGATCAGCCGGCTGAGCATCCGCGGGCCTTCGGCCAGATCGACCAGCACCACCGTGTAGGGAAGCTGGCCGTCCCACGCTGCCCCCTGGAAGGCGACATGGACATGGCTGTGCGAGAAGACGGTGCCCCGGCCCGACATCCGCTGCCAGCCGAGGCCGGTGTCGCCGCAGAGCGGGCAATGCCGGCGCGGGTAGTAGAAGAGATGGCCGCAGCGGCCGCATCTGGGGAACAGCAGCTCTCCCCGGTCGCAGGCGTCCCAGAAGGGGGCGCTGGCCCCGGTCGGGTTCGGCGGGGTGGCGAGCAGATCCAGCATCAGGGTTTCTCCAGAATCATGGCGCCGCAGACCGAGAAGATGCCGCCGTTGCCGCTGACCAGCGCCCGGCGCGCACCCTCCACCTGCCGCCGCCCGGCCTCGCCGCGCAGCTGGCGCACCGCCTCGGTGATGTGGAGCATCCCGCCGATGTGGGCCTGGGACAGCAGGCCGCCATGCGGGTTCAGCGGCCAGCGGCCGCCGAGATCCATGGCGCCCGACCGGACCAGCGCCCCGCCTTCGCCCGGCCGGGCGAAGCCCAGCGCCTCCAGCGACACCAGCACCGAGATGGTGAAGGCGTCGTGCAGGTTGGCGATCTGGATGTCCTCCGGTCCCATCCCCGCGGCCTCATAGGCGTCGGCGCCGGCGGCGGCCATCCCGAGGTCCGGAATGTCCGGCATCAGGGCCACCGAGTTGTGGGTCGTCTTCATGCCGATGGCGCGGATGGCGACGCCGCGGCCACGGCCCTGCGGCGCCCGTCCGGCCCGCGTCAGGACCAGGGCGCCGCCGCCGTCCGACACCAGCGAACAGTCGAGCAGGCGCAGCGGGCTGCTGATGAGGCGGCTGGCCCGGTAATCCTCCAGCGTCATCGGCTTGCGCATCTGCGCGTTGTCGTTCAGCAGGGCGTGGCGGCGCGTGACCAGGGCGACCGCCGCCAGATCCGCGTCGGTGGCGCCATAGAGGTCGAGATAGCGCTGGGCGAGCAGGGCGTAGGGGATGACCATGCCGTGCAGGCCGAACGGCTCCTCCCACTCCTCCCCGCCCAGCAGGTTGTGCATGTGCAGGCCCTGGGCGCCGGCGGGGCGGCCGGTCAGGGCATTTTCGCCATAGACGCAGGCGGCCACGTCGCAATAGCCGCTCTCGATGGCCCACACCGCCTGCTGCAGCATGGTCATGCCGGTGACGGTGCCGCCGACATCGACCGTGCAGGCGAAGCGGGGCGCCACGCCCAGATGCTCGGCCAGCGTGGACGAGAACATGCTGTTCGGGGTGGCGTAGGGATCGAGGTTGATCAGTCCGTCGAGATCGGACAGGGCGAAGCCCGCGTCGCGCAGCGCCGCGAGAACGGCCGCCGCCTGGATCTCGACCGGCGACCAGCCGGGCAGGCGACCGACGGGGGTTTCGCCGATGCCCGCGATGACGACGTCGGAACCGACTGCCGGCATGGGGTGTCCTCCGTTTCCGATGCGTCAGACGCCCAGATAGGCGCTGCGCAGCTTTTCGTGGGTGACGACCTCTGCCATCGGTCCGGAGAGGGCGGTCCGCCCCTCCTCCAGCACGACGCAATGGTCGGCGATGTGGGTGGCGTAGCCGACATTCTGCTCGGCCATGACGATGGCGCAGCCGGTCTCCCGCTTGATCTTGGCAAGCGTCACGAACAGCTCCTCGACGACGATGGGCGCCAGCCCGGCCGACGGCTCGTCCAGGATCAGGGCCGACGGCTCGGCCATCAGGGCGCGGCCGATCGCCAGCATCTGGCGCTGGCCGCCGCTCATGGTTCCGGCGATCTGGCGGCTGCGGTCGCGCAGGATCGGGAAATAGCCGCACACCATGTCGCGCAGCTGCCCGTAGGGCGCCTGCCGCCGCCGACCCGCCGCGGCGCCATGGGCGCCCAGCAGATTGTCCTCGACGCTCAGGTTCGGGAAGCAGCGCGCCCCGTCCGGGACCAGCACCACGCCATGGGCCGGAAGCTGCCAGGGCGCGCAGCCGCTGAGATCCTCGCCGTCGAGCGCCAGATGGCGGCCGCTGGTGGCGACGGTGCCGGCGAGCGCCCGCAGCGCCGTGGTCTTGCCCGCGCCGTTGGAGCCGAGGATCACGAGCATGTGCCCGCTCTCCACCGCGATGTCGAGCTGGTGGAGGACGCGCAGGCGGTCGTAGGAGGCGCCGCCGATCCGTCCGACGAAGCGGCTCATGCGGCGAACCCCTTGCCGAGATAGGCTTCCCGCACCGCTTGGTCGGCCAGCACGGTGGCCGGCGCCCCCTCGGCCAGCAGGCGGCCGTTGTTCAGCACCACGACGCGGTGGCACAGGCTGGTGATGACGCGCATCAGATGCTCGATGATCACGATGCTGATCCCCTGTTCGTGGACATTGCGGATCAGGCCCATCACCTCCACCGAATCCTCGTGCGACAGGCCGGCCATCGCCTCGTCCAGCAGCAGCAGGTCCGGCGCGCAGGCCAGCGCGCGGGCGATCTCCAGCCGCCGGAGGTCGGTCACCGACAGGTCGCCGCAGAAGCGGCGGAACAGCGGACCCAGCCCGCAGAAGGCGGCGATGGCGGCGGCGTCGCCCAACCCCGGCAGCCGGTGGCGGTCGCGCCCGGCATAGAGCAGCGGAACCGACAGCACCTCCTCGACGGTCAGGGTGGGGGGAACGCGCGGGATCTGGTAGGTGCGGGCCATGCCGGCGCGGACGATCCGGTCGGGGCGCCGCCCGGTCACGTCGCCGCCATGCAGGCGGATGCGTCCGCCGCGGACGGGAAGCTGGCCCGACACGGTGTTGACCAGCGTGCTCTTGCCCGAGCCGTTGGGGCCGATCAGGCCGGTGATCTCGCCCGCCGCGATGGACAGCGACACCCCGTCGAGCGCCTTCAGCCCGCCGAAGGCCACGGTCAGATCCTCGACCGCCAGGATCGCGCCGCCGGATGGCTGCGCAGGCCGCCGGGTGGGGCCGGGAGAAGCTGTGTCAGGCATGGCGTTCCCGCTCCTTCTTCTTCTCGCCGGCCGCGGTGCGGCGTCCGGCCAGCGCCGCGGCCTTGCGCAGCAGGCCGACGATCCCCTGCGGCATGCCGATGACGAACAGGATGATCACGGCGCCGTAGACCACCTGATAGCCGGTGCCGCCGATGACGGAGCGGGCCACCTCCTCCAGCGCCTTCAGCGCGATGGCGCCCAGCAGCGGGCCGATGGTGGTGTCCATGCCGCCCAGCGTGGCGATGGCCAGCGGCAGCACGCTCCAGTTGGTGGTGAAGACGTCGGTCGGCACGACATAGCCGTAGAGCCCGCCGTAGCAGGCGCCGGCCAGACCGATCAGCACGCCCGACACGATGAAGGCGAAGATCTTCATGCGCACCACCGGCACGCCGCTGGCCGCGGCCAGTTCCGGCTTGGTGCGGATCATGAAGAAGGCCGGGCGGAAGCGCAGGCCGAGCAGCGCGTCCGACAGGGCCACCGCCGCCAGCAGCAGAAGCCCGATCAGCCCGAGCTGCCAGCGCGGATCGCCGTCCGCCAGCACCGGCGGCGCGATGCCGCCCGAGCCGCCGGTCCAGTCGGGGAAGACCACGACCAGCACCTGCATCGACAGGGCGAAGCCCAGCGTGGCGATGGCGAAATACATCCGCCGCAGCCGCAGGGTCAGCAGGCCGAGCAGCGTCGCCGCCAGCGCGCAGACCACCACGACCGCGATCCAGGCCAGCGCCAGCCCGATCAGCGGCTCGAAGATCGCCAGCGTGTAGGACCCGATGCCGAAGAAGGCGGCCGATCCCAGCGACACCTGGCCGGTGCGCGACAGGATGTCCCAGGCCAGGGCGGTGATCGCGGTGATGGCGACGCCGATGGCGAGCTGGATCCAGAAGGGCTTGTCGATCCACACCAGCGCCAGCGTGGCCAGCAGGATGAGGACATAGGGGAGGAGCCGCGTCAGTCCGGTCTTCATGCGCGCCGCTCCGATCCGAACAGGCCGGTGGGCCGGACGACCAGCACCAGGACGATGATGACGAAGGCGACGCCGTAGCCCCAGCTTCCCCCGCCCGGCACGAAGGTGGCGGTCAGGTTCTCCGCCGCCGACAGCAGCACCGCGCCGATCAGCGCGCCGCCGATGCTGCCCAGCCCGCCCAGTGCCACGATGGCGAAGGCGCGCATCACCAGATCGACGCCGACCAGCGGCTGGACATAGAGGATCAGCGCCACCAGACCGCCGCTGACGCCCGCCGTCAACCCGCCGATCAGGAAGGACAGGCGGAACATCCGCGTCACGTCCACCCCGGCCAGGACCGCCAGCTGCGGGTCGTCGGCGGCCAGACGCAGCAGCAGCCCCTGGCGGGTGTGCCGCATGAACCAGATCATCCCGGCATAGAGCGCGATGCCGACCAGCAGCACGACCAGATTGTTGCCGGGAACGATGACGTCGCCGAGCTGCAGCGGCGGCAGCAGGGGCGGGGCGTGCATCACGCGGGCGTCCGGCGTCCAGGCGATCATCGCCAGATTGATCAGCAGGATCGACAGGCCGATGGTGGCGAGGATCTGGTTGTGCTCGTCCTGTTTCAGCACCCGCGACAGGAAGCCGTCGAAGACCAGCCAGGACAGCGCCGTCATCGCCAGACCGGCGAGCAGCATGCCGGCCAGCGGCGGCACGCCCGCCGTCTCGTACAGGAAATAGGTCAGGAAGGCGCCCAGCATGACGAACTCGCCATGGGCGAAGTTGATGATGCCGGTGACCCCGAATTCCAGGGTGAGGCCGGAGGCGATGGCGGCGTAGAGCCCGGCGGTGGTCAGGGCCAGCAGCAGGGATTGGGCCAGAAGCGTGGTTTCCATCCGCGATTGTCCTCACATCCGGTCGATCAGGCTGCGCGCGATCTGGAGCCGTTGCATTTCCGAGGTGCCCTCGCCGATGCGGAAGCCGCGCGCGTCGCGATAGATGCGCTCCACCGGCAGGTCGGCCATGAAGCCGGCTCCGCCGAAGATCTGGAGGACGCGGTCGGCCACCCGCCCGACCATCTCGGTGCAGTAGAGCTTGGCGCGCGAGGCGGCGATGCGGGCGTCGGGATGCCCCTGGTCCGACAGGCGGGCGGCCTTGGCGCAGAGCAGCCGGCCGGCGTCGATCTCCACGTCGCAGTCCGCCAGCATGAAGGCGATGGCCTGATGGTCGGCCAGCCTTTTGCCGAAGGTGGTGCGGTCGCGGGCATGGGGTACGGCCAGATCGATCAGCCGCTGGGCCATGCCGACGCAGCGGCAGGACACGAACAGCCGGTCGTTGTTGATGGTCGCCATCATTACGCCGAAGCCGGCGCCGGGCGCGCCCAGCACATGGTCGTCCGGCACGAAGCAGTCGTCGAAGGCGAGCGCCGAGAGGTGGTAGCCGTGCCAGCCCAGCTTGCGGAAGCGGCGCTCGATGGCGAAGCCCTGCGCCCCGCGCGGCACGATGAAGGTGGTCAGCCGCCCCTTCAGCGGCGCGTCGCGGTCGGTCACCGCCAGCACGATGGTGTGGTCGGCGGTCTCCGCATGCGAGATGAAGGTCTTGGCCCCCGACAGCAGCCAGCCGCCGTCGGTCCGCCGCGCCCGTGTCCTGAGCGCGTTCAGGTCGGACCCGGCGTCCGGCTCGGTCAGGGCGTAGGCGACGGTGCGCTCGCCGCGCATCAGCGGCCCGACGAACCAGTCGCGCTGGGCGGCGTCGGCGAACAGCAGCGATCCCGGCAGATGGCCGCAGGCCTCGGCCAGCGGCATGCTGGTGTGGCCGGTCGCCTCGTCGATGGCCGAGATTGCGACCCGGCTCAGACCCGGCCCGCCGATCTCCTCCGGCATGTTGTAGCCGTAGATGCCGAGATCGGCGGCCGACCGGCGCAGGTCGCGCATCAGGCCGGGATCGACGTCGTCGGCGCGGTCCACCGCCTCCTCGTGCGGCCGCAGGGCGGTCTGGACGAAGCCGCTCACGGTGCGGACCAGCGCGTCGATTTCGGCGGCGTCGCCGCCGGTGGCGGCGGCGGCATAGGTGGACAGGCTGTCGCTCATGATGGCTCCACCGTCTGGCTATCGGCCCAACTCTCGACCCAGCTTTCGATGGCGCCGCGCTGCACCTTGCCGGTGGTGGAGCGGACGATGCGCTCGGGCGGCACGAAGTGGATGGCCTTGGGCTGCTTGAATCCGGCCAGCTCCCGCCGGCACAGGGCGGACAGCTCGGCGGCCTCCAGGCGGGGGTTGGCGGTCACCACCACCGCCACCGGGATTTCGCCCCAGCGGTCGTCCTTCCGGCGCACGACCACGGCGTCGCGCACGTCGGGATGGCCGACCAGCACGCGCTCGATCTCCGCCGGGTAGATGTTTTCGCCGCCCGACTTGATCATGTATTTGGCGCGGTCGACGAAATCATAGAGGCCGTCCGGCCGGCGGCGGAGCAGGTCGCCCATGTGGAACCAGCCGTTGCGGAAGTCCTGCCGGGTCGCCGCCTCGTTGTTCCAGTAGCCGCTGAACAGGGTCGGGCCGCGCATGGCGAGTTCGCCGATGCCGCCGTCGGGAACGTCGGTGTCGTCCGGGTCGACCAGCCGGATTTCCGCCCCGACGCTCGGCGCCTTGCCGAGATCGCCGGTGGCGCCGCGGGGAAGCTGGCGGCCGGACAGCGGAGGGGTGCCGGTCTCGGTCGATCCGAAGCAGTTGAGGAAGTCGGCGCCGAGCAGTTCGCTCAGCCGCGCCACCTCGGCGGGCGGCGACAGGTCGGCCATCACGCCGCAGGTGCGCAGGCCGAGCGGCCTGACGTCGCGCCGTTCCAGCACCTCGATCATCCGGCCCAGCGTGCCCGGCATGATCGACACCCATTCGAACCGCTCGGTCTCGATCTTGTCGGCGATCCGGTCGGGATCGAAGGCGTCGAGCACGATCACCCGCCCGCCGGTCAGCAGGGCGTAGTGCGCCGGCTCGGTGCCGCCCATGTGGTAGAGCGGCGGCCAGCACAGGTTGGTGTTGCCCGGCCGCACCCCCAGGTCGAACGGCGCCGCCGTCATGCGGGCCAGCTGGCTGCGGTGGGTCAGCACCGCTCCCTTGGGCAGGCCGGTGGTGCCGCTGGTGTAGAGGATCAGCAGGGGATCCTCCGGCTCGGCGACGTCCGGCGGCGTGTCGGCGGAGGCGGCGGCAAGGCGGCGCTCCCACTCCGCGCCGAACTCGATCACCGGGATCCCGGCGGTGGCGGTGTCCGACAGGATGCCCGCATGGCGGGGCGAGACCAGGATCGCCGTCGGCGCGACGAGGCCGATGCAATGCTCCAGCTCGCGCGGGCTGAGGCGCCAGTTCTGGCAGGCGGTGATCGCCCCCAGCAGGGCGCAGGCGAGCTGTGTCTCGATGTATTCGAGCCGGTTCTCCGACAGCACGGCGACGCGGGCGCCGCGCGTCACCCCCAGCGCCGCCAGCGCCGAGGCGCTGCGGTTCACACGGTCGGCCAGCTGGGCGAAGGTCAGGATGCGGACCTCGTCCTGGCCGTCATCCTCGATGGCGATGCGCTGCGGATAAAGCCGCGCGGTGGAAAGGAACAGGCTTCCCACGGTGGAGGCGGCGGCCCGCGCCACCAGTGCGGCGGCCGGTCGGTCCATGCCGGTTGTCAAACTCATGACCAAGCTCCTCCCTGTTTTTCATCGGACTGTTGAGGACTTTATTCCCTTTTATGTCTTAATTATCGGCAGTCCGAATGATGTCGAATATTCCGGTATGCACTCAACGGGGAACTCCGGGAGCCTGCGCGTGGCTGCGTCTCAGCCAGGGCATGGCCCGCCCGCCGAGCGGCCGGCCCAGCAGGCGTCCCGCGACATCGACCGCGTCGATCAGGGCGGACAGATCGACGCCGGTGGCGAGGCCGGATTTCTCGGCCAGCAGCACGACGTCCTCGGTGGCGAGGTTGCCGGCGGCGCCGGGAGCGAAGGGGCAGCCGCCGATCCCGCCGGCGCTGGCGTCGAGCCGGCGGATGCCCGCCTCGATGGCGACATGGGCGTTGGCAATGCCGAAGCCGCGCGTGTCGTGGAAATGCATGCCGATCCGCTCCGCCGGCAGGCTGGGAAGCAGCGCCCGCAGCAGGGCGGACACCTGGCCGGGAGCGGCGGCGCCGATGGTGTCGGCGATCACCACCTCGCCGGCGCCGATGGCGGCGAAGCGCTCCGCCAGCCGGACGACGGCGGCCGGCTCCACCGGCCCTTCGAACGGGCACTCGAAGGCGACGGCGACATAGGCGCGCACCCCGATACCCGCCTCCAGGGCGCGACCGATCACCTCCTCGGCGGCGGCGGTCGCCCGGTCCAGCGTCATGTTGATGTTGCGCCGGTTCATCTCCTCCGTCGCCGCCACCACCGTGGCGATCTGCGGCGTTCCGCAGGCCAGCGCCCGGTCCAGTCCGCGGCCGTTCATGGCAAGGGCGGAGACCTCGACGCCCGGCAGGGAGCGGGTTCCGGCGACGATCTCCTCGGCATCGGCCATCTGCGGCACCGCCTTGGGCGACGCGAAGCTGGCGGCTTCGATCCGTGTCAGCCCGGCCTCGGCCAGCCGCCGGATCAGCTCAAGCTTGCCGGCGGTGGGAACGAAGGTCGGCTGGTTCTGCAAACCGTCGCGCGGGGCGACCTCGGTCAACAGCAGGCGGTCCATGGCTCACCCCACCCGTCCGGCGCGACGCAGCTCGCCGATGCGTTCGGGCCCGTAGCCCAGCAGCGTTTCCAGAACCTCGTCGGTGTCGTGGCCCAGCTCCGGCGGGGCGGTGAAACGGTCGGGCTTGCGGCCGGACTGCTTGCCGCCCGACAGCTTGCCCCCGGACAGCTTGATCGGGTTGCCCGGCATCCGCACCGTGCCGCCCTGGGACAGCGGCACCTCGACCACCATGTCGCGGGCGACCACCTGGGGATCGGACATCGCCTGGGCGAAGTCGTTGACCGGGCCGCAGGGCACCCGCGCCTCGCGCAGCCGGGCGAGCCAGTTGGCGGAGCTGTCCTTGACCAGTTCCTCCCCGACGATCCGCTCGATCCGCTCCTTGTCGGCGTAGCGGCCGGGTTGCAGGCGGTAGTCCGGCGTCTCCAGTTCCGGCCGCCCGATGACCGGCAGCAGCCGCTCGAAGAAGGCGTCGCCGATGCAGGCGATGATGATGTGGCCGTCGGCGGTCCGGAACGTGTTGTAGGGGACATGGACGAAATGGCCGTTGCCCAGCCGTTCCGGCACATGCCCGGACATCAGGTGCATCGTGCCCATGTAGTTGAGCAGCGAGATCTGCACGTCCAGCATCGACACGTCGACATGGCGGCCGACGCCGGTCCGCTCCCGCTCCTGCAACGCGGCGAGCACGCCCAGCGCGCCGAACAGCCCGCCGCCCAGATCGCCGATGGGGATGCCGGAGCGCAGCGGCGGCCCGTCGGGCAGGCCGGTGATGCTCATGCCGCCGCCCATCGCCTGCACCACCTGATCGAAGGCCGGCCGGTTCGGATCGGGACCGTCGCCGCCGAAGCCGGTGACCGAGCAGGTGACGATGCGCGGGTTGACCGCCGACAGCGATGCGAAGTCGATGCCCAGCCGCTCCGTCACCCCGGCGCTGAAATTGTCGAACACCACGTCGCTCTTGCGGACGAGGTCGAGGAAGACCGCGCGCCCCTCCTCGCTTTTCAGGTCGATGCAGACGCTGCGCTTGCCGCGGTTGAGCGTAAGGAAATAGGCCCCCATGCCGTGGCGGGAATAGTCGGGGTCGCCGGCCAGCAGCTGCCGCGTTCCTTCGCCCCGGCCCGGCGGTTCGACCTTGATCGTCTCGGCCCCCAGATCGGTCAGCAGCATGGTGCCGTAGGGACCGGACAACATGTGCGTCAGGTCGATCAGCCGGATGCCGTTCAGTGGTGCCATGCCCCTCGCCCCAGATGCTTCGTTTGCGGAATGTTTGTTCGCTTACCAAACAGCAAGCGCTGTGCCAGTCCGGTGTCGAATGTCTTTATTATTGAATATCAATGTGTTGGTGGCTTCCGATGTCGGGCCGGGCGTTTCATGAAACGGCTGGCATGTTGCGATGAAACGTGTCATGAAACGTTTGTTTGCAACGCGGATGAAACGCGGCGGCCTCGGACCGATGCCGCCGGCCCCTTGGAGAGGCGATGGCCGCGAGGAAGGAACCATGCCGATGGCGCTGGGCTATCCGAACACCGGGCGGTTGCGGCTGTGCTTCCTCAGCTACCGCCACCTCACCCGGCTGGCGCGCGCGGTGCTGGACGAATACGCCCAGCGCGCCGAGATCGAGGTGATCGACCAAGCCTATGAGGCGGCGCTGGCGGTGGCGCGGGAGCGCGAGGCGTCGGGCGCGGTGGATGCCTTCGTCAGCGCCGGTGCCAATGCCAGCTACCTGCGCAGCACCGTGAAGTCGCCGGTCGCCACCATCAAGGTCGGCGGCTACGACATCCTGCTGGCTCTGCTGAAGGCGCGGGAGCGGTCGAACCGGGTCGGCATCGTCATGCACCGCCGCATCATTCCGGAACTGGACGCCATCAAGGGGCTGCTGCGGACCGAGGTGGAGCAGGGCTGCTACGAGACCCCGGACGAGGCCGTCGCCTGCGTCAAGGGCATGGCGGAGCGCGGCTTTCCCGTCATCATCGGGTCGAGCGTGGTGGTCGAGGCGACCGAGCGGCTGGGGATGGAGGGCATCCTGGCCTATTCGGTGGCGGGCGTGCGCCAGGGGCTGGACGACGCGCTGGAAATGGCCCGCATCGCCCGGCTGGAAAATGCCCGCTACAGCCAGCTGAACGGCGTCCTCCGGAATGTCCAGGACGCGGTGCTGGCCGTCGATCCGGCAGACCGGGTGACGGCGGTCAATCCGGCGATGGAGGCCCTGCTGGGCTTTCCGCCGAACGCCATCCTGGGCCGGGTCGCGGCGGAGGTGGCGCCGGAGCTGTCCCTGCGCGGGGTGCTGGGCAGCGGCGAGGCGGAAAAGGGCAGCGTCCTGACGTTTCGCCGCCGCGACTGGATCGCCAACCGCATCCCGATCCGCGAGCATGGGCAGGTCACCGGCGCCATGATCACCGTCTACGACGCCCGCGCCATCAGCGAGGCGGACGTCAGCCTGCGGTCCCAGACCCGACGCCGCTCCAATCGGACGACCCGCTACACACTCGACGACATCCGCGGCGACAGCCCGGCCATCGAACAGGCGCGCGCCACCGCGCGGCGCTTCGCGGCGAGCGACCTGACGGTGCTGATTTCCGGCGACAGCGGGACGGGGAAGGAGCTGTTCGCCCAGGCCATCCACAATCTCGGCCCGCGCGCCGGCCGCCCCTTCGTGGCGATCAACTGCTCGGCCTTCCCGGATTCCCTGCTGGAATCGGAGCTGTTCGGCCATGAGGAAGGGGCCTTCACCGGAGCGCGCAAGGGCGGCAAGGTCGGGCTGTTCGAGGCGGCGCACACCGGCACGCTGTTCCTCGACGAGATCGGCGACATGCCGCTGGCCCTGCAGACCCGGCTGCTGCGCGTGCTGCAGGAGCGCGAGATCGTCCGGCTGGGCAGCGTCGTGCCGGTGCCGGTCGACCTCAGGGTGATCGCGGCCACCCATCAGCCCTTGGAGGAGCTGGTGCCGCAGCGCGCGTTCCGGGCCGACCTCCTCTACCGGCTGAACACGCTGCGCCTGCGCCTGCCGCCGCTGTGCGACCGGGTGGAGGATGTGCCGGTGCTGGCCGAGGGATTCGTCGCCGCCTGCCTGGAGCGGACCGGGCTCCGGCTGGCGCCGTCGGTGGTGGTCGAGCCGTTGAAAGCGCGGCTCGCCACCTACCGCTGGCCGGGCAACGTCCGCGAACTGGAAAACATCTGCGAGCGCCTGACCATGCTGGTGCTGGAATTCGGCACGGTCGAGGACATTCCCGCCGGGATTCTGCGCCACGACTGCCCGGAGCTGTTTGTCGAACCGACCGGGCAGGACAAGCCAGGCGGCGGGCACGGGCAGGAAGCGGACGGGCGGGACGGGGCAACGGGCCAGGATGGCGACGACGCGCGGGCCACCATCGAGGCCGCCATCAGGTCCGCCCTGTCCCGCACCCACGGCAATCGGGCGGAGGCGGCGCGCGCTCTGGGCATCAGCCGGGCGACGCTGTGGCGGCGCATGCGCCAGCTTGGCCTCGGCGGATCCGCGGATGGCGAGGACGCCGCACGGGATTAGCGGGACACCATCGCACCGTCCGGGGGTGGGGCCGGCGCGTTCGGGCCGTCGTCACCCCCCGGACGGTGCAAAGACCGTTCAGCGCGATGTTTCGGCTTTCCCGAACGCCATGTGTTCAGGAAGCGGTCCCCTCACTCGACCGTCACGCTCTTTGCAAGGTTGCGCGGCTGGTCCACGTCGGTGCCCTTCAGCACGGCAGTGTGATAGGCCAGCAGCTGCACCGGGATGGCGTAGAGCAGCGGGGCGACCAGCGGGTCGCAGGCGGGCAGTTCGACCGACCAGCGGACCTTGTCCTTCAGCTTGTCGATGCCCTTCCGGTCAGCCAGCAGCAGCACCTTGCCCGACCGTGCGCAGACCTCCTGCACGTTCGACACCACCTTTTCGAACAGGGCGTCCGACGGCACCAGCACGATCACCGGGACATTGTCGTCGATCAGGGCGATGGGGCCGTGCTTCAGCTCGCCGGCGGCGTAACCTTCCGCGTGGATGTAGCTGATTTCCTTCAGCTTCAATGCACCTTCCAGGGCCAGCGGATACATGGCGCCGCGGCCGAGATAGAGGACGTCGCGGGCCTCGGACACCTCCTGAGCCAGCTCCTTCAGCCGCTCGTCATGGGCCAGAACGTCGGCGGCGCGGGCGGGAACCTCGCGGAGCGCGTGGGCGATCTGCTGCATCCGCTCCTGGTCGATGGCGCCGCGGGCGCGGCCGACGGTGACGGCAAGGCAGGCCAGCGTGGTCAGCTGGGTGGTGAAGGCCTTGGTCGAGGCCACACCGATCTCGGGACCCGCCATGGTGTAGAGCACGGCGTCGGATTCGCGCGCGATGGTGCTTTCCGGCGCATTCACGATCGACAGGATCTTCTGGCCCTGGCGCTTGCAGTAACGCAGCGCCTCCAGCGTATCCAGCGTCTCGCCAGACTGGGAGATGAACAGGGCGATGCCGCCCGGCGGCAGCGGCGCCTCGCGGTAACGGAACTCCGAGGCGATGTCGACCTCGACCGGGATGCGGGCCAGCGTCTCGAACCAGTATTTGGCGACGAAGCCGGCGTAATAGGCGGTGCCGCAGGCGACGATGGTCAGCTTCGACGCTCCGGCCAGATCGAACGGGAAGTCCGGCAGGGTGAAGGTGCCGGTCTCCGGGTTGATGTAGGCGTTCAGCGTGTCGCCGATGACCTGCGGCTGCTCGTAGATCTCCTTGAGCATGTAATGGCGGTAGCCGTCCTTGCCGATCAGGGCGCCGGACACCGCCGTGGTCTTCACCGGACGTTCCACCACCGTGTCGGCGGCATCGTGGACGATGGCGGCGGTGCGGCTGACCTCGACCCAGTCGCCGTCCTCCAGATAGCAGATGCGGTTGGTCAGCGGCGCCAGCGCGAAGGCGTCCGACGCCAGATACATCTCGCCGTCGCCATAGCCGATGGCGAGCGGCGTGCCGTGGCGGGCGCCGATCATCAGCTCATGCTCGCCGGCGAAGATCAGCACCAGGGAGAAGGCGCCGGTGAAGCGCTTGAAGGCGGCGGCGGATGCCTGGACCGGCGTCATGCCCTGCCGTTCCAGGTAATAGGTGACGAGGTGGACGATCACCTCGGTGTCGGTGGCGCTTTCGAAGACATAGCCGTGGCCGGTCAGCTCGTCCTTCAGCTCCTGGTAATTCTCGATGATGCCGTTGTGGACGACGGCGACGCGCTTGGTGGCGTGCGGGTGCGCGTTGTTCTCCGTCGGGCCGCCATGGGTGGCCCAGCGGGTGTGGCCGATGCCGACGGTGCCGGACAGCGGCTGGTCGCGCAGCTTCATGTCCAGGTTGCTCAGCTTGCCCTCGGCGCGGCGGCGCTCGATGTGGCCGTTCACCAGGGTGGCGACGCCCGCGCTGTCATAGCCGCGGTATTCGAGCCGGCGCAGGCCCTCCACCAACCGGGGAGACGCGTCGTGGATGCCGTTGATGCCGATGATGCCGCACATGGACCTGATGCTCCTGAAAAAAGATGCCGACCGGAGAGGAGACCCGAACCGACCTTACGCCTTTTTCGCTTTCTCGTTTTGCTTCCGTTCGCGGAAACGCCTTGCCCAGCCGGCGTACGCCTTCTGGTTGCCGCGGGCGACCACCAGCGCGTCGGCCTCGACCGCCATCGTCACCACGCTGCCGGCACCGACAATGGCGCCGTCGCCGATGACCACCGGCGCGACCAGCGCGCTGTTCGAGCCGATGAAGGCCCCGGCGCCGATGTCGGTCCGGAACTTCCCGAACCCGTCGTAATTGCAGGTGATGGTGCCGGCGCCGATGTTGGCCTTGGCCCCGACGCGGGCGTCGCCGATGTAGGTCAGGTGATTGGCCTTGGCCCCGGCCTCGATGACCGCGTTCTTCACCTCGACGAAATTGCCGATGTGGGCGTCCGGGCCGATCTCGGCACCCGGACGCAGCCGGGCATAGGGGCCGATGACGGCGCCGCTGTCGATCCGCACACCCTCAAGATGGCAGTAGGGCTTGATCTCCACCCGGTCGCCGACCGTCACCCCGGCGCCGAAGAAGCAGCCGGGGCCGACCACCACGTCGCGGCCGAGACGGGTGTCGACGCTGAGGAAGGTGCTGTCGGGGTCGATCAGCGTGGCGCCGTTGTCCATCGCCGCCTTGCGCAGGCGGCGCTGCAGCAGCTTCTCCACCTCCGCCAGCTCGGCGCGGGAGTTGACGCCGACCACCTCGGCCGGGGCGGCCTCCACCACGGCGCAGGCCATGCCGGCGCGGCGCGCGATCTGGACCACGTCGGTCAGGTAATATTCGGATTTGGCATTGTCGTTGCCGACGCTGCCGATCAGGTCGAACATGCGCGCACCGTCGAACGCCATCAGGCCGGCGTTGCACAGGGTGACCGCGCGCTCCTCCTCGCTGGCGTCGAGATATTCGACGATCTTCTCCAGCCCGCCGCGGGCGTTCAGGATCAGGCGGCCATAGGCGCCGGGATCGTCGGGGCGCATGCCCAGCACCACCACGGCCGGGTCGGCGGCCTGCCGGCGCGCCTGCACCAGCGCGCGCAGCGTGTCCGGCGTCACCAGCGGCGTATCGCCATACAGCACGATGACGTCGCCGGTGAAGCCCTCCAGCAGCCCGAATGCGGCGCGCACGGCATCGGCGGTGCCGCGCTGCTCGTGCTGGACCGCGGTGGGGTAGGGGGCGACGGCGGCGGCCACGCTGTCCATGCCGGGGCCGACGACGACGACGACATGGTCGGGGTCGAGCGTCTTCACCGCGGCCAGCACATGTCCGACCATCGGCCGGCCGGCAACCCGGTGCAGCACCTTGGGCAAATCGGATTTCATGCGCGTGCCCTTGCCGGCGGCGAGGATCACGCAGGCGAGCGGACGATGGGCCATGGTGGTGTTCCTGGTCGAGCCTTGAAGTGGAAGGGAATGCCGGTCGATGATGACGCCGTACTTGAACCGGTAATGGTTAAGACATCACTGCTGGAAAGGGCGACGCATCCTCCGGAGTGGGCGCCGCACTATCCGCATGTCCGAGAGTGGTGTGCCACAGCCCCGCATGGAAGCCCAAGTCAACTTTTGTTTCAATCTGCAATGAACGAATATTTCCAACGGGTTACCTGCCCAATTTCCTATGTTTTCCGTCAGTGCTCCTCCGGCGTCGCGATGGCTGTGTCCATCCGTCCCCGCCAACCCTCCTCACCCCAATCCTCCTCACCCATATGTCTCGAGGTTTTTCAGTGACCTACGCTTGGCGACGGCCGCGATCCCCAAGGCTGGACGATCGGCTTCCGCTGGCGGGAATGCGGAAGCCTTCCGCAGGTCATGGAAGCCTTCCTATCGGATGAGGGTGAGATATACTTGAAAATCTCCGAGTCTATATAAATAATATTCCATTTCGATTGCGCACAAAACAGGAGCTGGCAGTATTGTTAAATAAGTAATGTTTTGTTTGCGCCGCGTCAACTCGGCCTTTAGGTCCGCGTGACACGGTACCCACAGCCGGTGACCGGTCTTTTCCTGAGTAACCTGGATCGCGGGGCGGTCATAATCATCCCCGCCATCCCTTGGCAGGGTCCGATGACGTCCGGCCGGCACGGTGCGTTCGGAAAGTGTCGGGACCGGGCAAGGACCGATACAGCGATGCTCAGGTGCCGAGAGCTTTTTTCGGCTCTGGAATGGCTGGACGATCAGGGTTTCTGCCGCAGTGCCTTGAGCAGGGCAGCCCGCAGTGTCTCGGGTGAGCAGGGCATTTCCAAAAGGATTCCGCTGAACGCACCGGCCTTCCAGCGTTGGAGAAGGCTGGAATCTCCCGTGATGCCGATCCATGGCAGGGGATAGCCGATTTCGGCTTCGAAGCGGCTGGCCAGCTGGTCGCCGGTTTCCTGGCCGTTCGTCGGAGGAAGAAGCAAGACCGTCGGACGGAGATTGTCTGCCCTGGTGTCTGCAATGATGTCATCGAGATTGTCGCCGGAAACGACTTGGCATCCCCAGGACTCCAGCAATGCTTCGATGCCAAGGCGCAGAACCGCGTTCTGCTCCAACACAACGACGGTGTTCCCTTTGATCGCCGGCACTGTGCGAAGCCCTCCAGCCGTGAGTGGTCCGGAACATTTCCAGAGACGGTAACTCGCGGGCCGGGGTGGACATTGCATGCGGTCTCAATTTTGTCATTAACCTGTGATGGCTTCAATCGCCGGTAGGCTCAGGGGGTGCGGCGCACCAACACAGAGGCGATCTGTATCCCGATACCGACGGATACATACACCGATACTATCCCTTTGAACGGAAGGGGTATCCCTCAGGACCCGCGTGCCGGAACCGCAAAGCCCCTAGACTGGCAAGGGTCGATCCGGCGCTGCCGGGCGATGGGACGCCGATCCGGGGGAGGACGCGCCATGATGCAGGACGATGCCCTGACGGCCGGCTCGCTGGCTTTCACCGTCCTGCTGCTGACGTTGGCCGCAGCCGGCAGGCACGACAATCAATCAAAAACCTGCCGTGTGCGGGTCGGACGGCGGCGTGCTTCGCGGCCGTCCGGCCAGCGTCATGGCGGCAGCCGATGGGAAGGAACTCCACCATGGCCTCTCGCATGGCTCGGATCGTTCATATGGGCAAACTGGGCGGCTTTGCGGCGTTGCTGGACGGCAGGATGCTCGAACTGGAGAGCTGTTTCCTCTGGCCGTCGGCCTCGGCGCTGAGCGGCGCGGCGCAACGGGCCGGCATCGCTCTGTCCGACCTGATCCTGGACACCCGCTCCACGACGGAGCCGGCCGGGATGGTTGCCGCGGTCAGCGCACAGTTTGCGGCAAAGCCCCGGCCCGGCGGTCTGCGGCTGGCGGCGTGACGCCGGTCAGGTGGACCACCACGCTGCCGAAATCGCTGTCCGTCTCCAGCCGGACCGGCAGCGGCGGATAGCCGGCGGCGACCGGAGCCAGCCACAGATTGACCGGCGGCCGGTCCGCAGGATTGGTGCGCTGCCAGAAGCGGCCGCCCGACGATGACCGGGCATAGCCGGCCACCGGCTTGTAGCTCACCCGGCATTGCTGGGCGACCCCGGAAAAGATCGAGTAGCGCGACGGGTCGACGATCCGCCGCCCCACCTCGCTGAACACCATGTCGTAGCGGCGGCGGCCGTCGAACACCGGCAGCGACCGGTCGCAGCTCTGGGTCGCTCCGACCCCGAACAGCAGGTCGAGCACGGCGGTCAGCGGATCCAGCGTGCCGCGCTGCAGGTCGGGCGGGACCGGCTCGCGGTCATCCTTGTCCGGCGGCGGCGTGACGCTGGTGGAAACGTCGCCCTGCGGCCCGTAGGTCAGCGTGACGTTGCGCGGTTCGCCGCGCAGCAGGCTGGTCTGGCGGTGGCTCTCCGGCCGAAAGTCTTCGCCGCGGACATGGCCGTCGCTTTCGGAGTCCGTGCGCCAGCTGAACAGCCGGCCGATGGTGCCGCCGGTTACCGCCGACACGGCGATGCGGTAGCGGTCGCCGGTCACGTCGAGCGTCGCATCCACATCCAGAGCGGTGACGCCGCCGACGAAGACCCGGTAGGTCGCCTTCACCGGTTCCGCCGACGCCACGGCCGTTGCCAGCGGAAGCAGGGGCAGGGAAAGACCGGCCGCCACCAGGGCGGCCCGGACAGGCTGGGGAAGGCGGCGGGGGCTGGGCTGGGGCACGGTCCAAAGCTCCTGCGGTCGTCGTGTCGTTTCGGGGGCGACGGTTTCGGGGCGTCATTTCGGCTGGGCAATCTTTTTTAAGATGGGGATGAATCTGACGCTTGACACCCGGTGGGGAAGGCCGTAGAAACCCGCCCACCGCAGCGGCGGGGCCGACGAAAGACGGTCGCGCCGCAAAAGAGTTCGGTAGAGAGTTTCACGGTTCGGGCGCGTAGCTCAGCGGGAGAGCATTCGCTTCACACGCGAAGGGTCACAGGTTCAATCCCTGTCGCGCCCACCATTAAAAAAGGCTTCGGACGATTGTCCGGAGCCTTTTTGTTTTCGGTCCCGTCTGGCGCGGCTGGTGGCGCAGGCGCGAACCGCTGCGAAGAATATCATAAAATCCTTATCTGACTGGCGATCCCGCGGTCGATTGACGCAGATCAGCCCCTTTTGCGCTGCAATAGGCTAGACAGGGCGCCATCCCTGTCACCCGCTTCGGAAAGCCACTTCACATGGACGATACCCGTATCGCTTTGCTGTCTCTCGCCCTGCTGGTCGCCGTCCTGGCCGTCATCATCGGTTCGGTTATCCTGGTCCCGTCCTTCACCGCGCTGCTGGCGACTCTGCTGGCCTGGGCGAACCTGGCCTATCTGGTCGGCATCACCTTCAAGCGTTGATGGCCAAGCGCTGACGGCCAAGCGCCGATAGCCGGCTACCAATCCGGGACCGCGGTGGAGAGGGAGGCCGCCTTCTCCGCCGCGGGGTCCGAACCATGGCGGTTCGGCAACAGTCTGTCCCGCGGAAAGCTTTCCTGGACAGGAACGGTCCGTCGGGGTATCCAGCGCCCGTTTCGCTGTGCCAAGGGACCGACGCCATGACACCGACCGCCGCCCAGCCATCCGGCCCGATTGGGGACCTCTCCACCGGCACCCTGCCGATCCTGCGGACGGTGGAGGATCTGCGGGCCCAGGTCGCGGCCTGGCGCCGGGAGGGGCTGACCGTAGCGTTGGTGCCGACGATGGGCGCGCTGCATGACGGCCATCTGGGCCTCGTCCGGCGTGGCCGCGAACTGGCCGACCGGGTGGTCGCCAGCGTCTTCGTCAACCCGACCCAGTTCGCCCCGCACGAGGATTTCGACCGCTACCCGCGCGATGAAGGCGGCGACTCCGCCAAGCTGGCCTCGGCCGGCTGCCACGCGCTCTATGCGCCGTCGGTGCGCGCCATGTATCCCCAGGGCTTCGCCACCGCCATTTCGGTCGGCGGTCCGGCGGAGGGGCTGTGCGGCACCTTCCGGCCGCAGATGTTCGGCGGCGTGGCGCTGGTGGTGACCAAGCTGTTCCTCCAGGCCCTGCCCGACGTCGCGGTGTTCGGCGAGAAGGATTACCAGCAGCTGATGGTTATCCGCCGCTTCACCCGCGATCTCGACATTCCCGTCCGGGTCGAAGGGCTGCCGACGGTGCGCGAGTCCGATGGGCTCGCCATGTCCTCGCGAAACGCCTATCTCAGCGCCGACGAGCGCGCCCGCGCACCCGAACTGAACCGGGCGTTGACCGCAGCGGCTGCGACGCTGGCGGGTGGGGCGGAGGTCGATGGTGCCTTGACCGGCATCCGCGGCCGTATCGCCGAGGCCGGATTCGGCACCATCGACTATGTCGAATTGCGCGACGCCGAGACGCTGGAGCCGGTGAGCGCCGTCACGCGGCCCGCCCGCCTGCTGGCCGCCGCCTGGCTGGGCAAGGCCCGGCTGATCGACAATGTGCCGGTGATCCCCGCCGGCTGACCGCAGGACGATTGGGGCCGCCGTCATTATCGGCATTTGACCGGCATTTGTTGTGCGCCTAGCATTCCCGGACGGGCAGGATCCCCGATGGGTTTCGTGGCCCCCGCGATGGGGGCGGAAAGGCCACTTTGCGGCTCGTTCGTCGCAACCGGCAGGGGGAAACGGTTTCCCTGATGCCAATCCTTCTGACCGGCCTGCTGCTGGTGCTGGCGGCGCTGGGAGGCACCGCCGCTTTGGTCGCCAGCCGCAACCGCGCCCCCGCCTCGCAAGCGCAGGTCGGGCCCGACAAGAAATACGCGGCGCTGCCGCTGATGACCTTCAGCCTGGGCGGCAACGATGCCCGGATGGTGGACGTCAAGGTCCTGCTGGAGATTGACCCATCGGTGGACGGCAAGGTGGCCGACCCCTATGTCCCCCGCATCGCCGACCGGCTGTCCGACCGCATGCGCCAGCTCGACCCGCAGCAGCTGACCGGTGCCGACGGGGCGATGCTGATGAAAAGCACGATTGCCGGGGTCCTCGACCGCGAACTGCGCGGCGTTCGGGTGAGGGAAATCCTGCTCGACCGGATGGTGGTCAGGTAGCCCCCGAGAAAAAGCGCCCGGCCCGGCGGAATTTCCGCGGGACCGGGCGGCTCTTGCATGTGCGCCGTCGGCTTTCAGTCGGCCAGCCGGGTGGTCAGGCGCGGGGCTGTGCTGCTGGCCGCCGCCACATAGCGGGCGCGCAGCGGCTTCAGGACGAACAGGGCGAGGAAGGCGGCCAGCGCGTTGACGATGGCGACGCTGTAGAAGACGGTCTGCCAGCTGCCGGTCGCCTCGACCATAAGGTTGCCGACCGGCACCAGCAGGGCGGCGACGCCCTTGGCGGTGTAGAGAAGCCCGGCGTTGGTGGCGGCGAAGCGCGAGCCGAAGGTGTCGCCGCAGCAGGCCGGGAACAGGCTGAAGATCTCGCCCCAGGCGAAGAACACCAGACCGGTCAGGATGACGAAGGCCACCGGGTCGGCACCGTATGCGCTGAGCGCCATCACGCCCACCGCCTCGATGGTGAAGGCGATGAACATGGTGTTCTCGCGCCCGATATGGTCGGACACCCAGCCGAAGAAGGGCCGCGTGATGCCGTTCATCACCCGGTCGATGGACAGGGCGAAGGTCAGCGCCGGCAGGGTCAGGCCCAGGATGCTGACCGGGGCGTCGATCAGCCCCATGTCGGTGGCGATGGGGCCGAGCTGGGCCGTCACCATCAGGCCGCCGGCGGCGACCATGGTGAACATGCCGTACATGATCCAGAAGACCGGCGTCCGGAGCATCTCCTGCGGGGCGTAGTGGCGGCGCTGCGGGGCGGAGCCGCCGCGCGCCTGCCCGTAGCCGTGCTTCGGCGGGTCGGCCATGAACCAGGCCAGCACCAGGATGACCATGCCCTGGCCCAGCCCGAAGGTCATGAAGGTGTTCTCGAAACCGGAGGTCTCGATCATGGTGGCGATGGGCACGACGGTGAGGGCGGAGCCGGCGCCGAAGCCGGCGGCGGTCAGGCCGGCGGCCAGCCCGCGGCGGTCGGGGAACCATTTCAGCGCATTGCCGACGCAGGTGCCGTAGACACCGCCGGCGCCGATGCCGCCGATCACCGCGGCGAGATAGAGCAGTGTCAGCGAGTCCGCCACCGCGTTCAAGGCCCAGGACAGGGCGCACAGCGCGCCGCCCACCAGCACGACGATACGCGGACCGAATTTGTCGACGAACCAGCCTTCGACCGGCACCAGCCAGGTCTCGGTGACGATGAAGATGGTGAAGGCGACCTGGATCGCCGTGCGGCCCCAGCCATGCTTGTCGTCGATGGGCTCGACGAACAGGGTCCAGCCATATTGCAGGTTGGCGATCATCGACATGCAGACGATGCCGATGGCCAGCTGCATCCAGCGCCCGCCCCAGGGTGCGACCTGGGCCGTATTGCCGTGCGTATCACGCACCATGTCCTTCCTCCCCATTGCACCCGACATGTTCTGTTCGGCGACATGTTTCGTTCGGATTGCCGGACCTCGGGCTCCTGTGCGGCCGCTGTGTTGGTTTCTGTTGTCCGGTCCGGAAAAAGGCCACGGGCTGAGGTTGCCTACCACCAACTTGAGGTTGCTGGCATGCCAAATGCCCCATGCCCGCCTCTACGATCATCAGTTTGACGGATGATGTCAATACGAACCATTTGCTGGACCACCGACGCGCATGCGGAATGTCGATTTGAATCCGCAGGATTTCCGCAGGCTGGAAAAACGACCGCCTCGGATCTGGCCGAAAGAGCCAAGTCTTGCGATGCTGACCGGCCGAACAAAAGGACGCGACGCCATGTCATTGCCCGAACCGCCGCTGCTGGCGATCACCGACCGCAAGCTGGCCGACCGGCCGCTGCCGCAGGTGGCGGAGCGTCTGTTCGCCTTCGGCGTGCGCTGGCTATCCTTGCGTGACAAGGACTTGCCGGACAGGGAACGGCTGGAACTGGCTCGCGCAATGATTGCGCTGGGCCGCCCCTGGGGAGCCCGCATCACCCTGCATGGCGATCCGGCGCTGGCCGCGGCGGCCGGCGTGGACGGGGTGCATCTGCCCTCCGGCGGCGATCCGGCGGCGGCGCGCGCGCTGCTGGGGAGCGGGGCGCTGATCGGGCTGTCGCTCCACGACTCGGACGGTGAGCAGGCGATGGGGCGGGCGGTCGGGCAGGCCGATTATGTCACCGTCTCGCCGGTCTTCCCCTCCGCCAGCAAGCCGGGCTACGGGCCTTGCCTGGGCGAGGCGGGCCTGCGGCGATGGGTGGATTTCGGGGCGCGATGCGGCGTGCCGGTGATCGGGCTGGGCGGTCTCGACCGGGCGGACGCGGTGGCCGGATGCCGGGCGGCAGGGGCTGCGGGCGTTGCGGTGATGGGGCTGGCGATGCGCGACCCGCGGGCGCTGACGCCTCTGCTTGCCGCACTGGCGCCGGAGGGAGCCGACAGACCGCGCTGAGGCTGGCCGCAGGCGCAATTCACCCCTGTCCCCCTGGACATCTCAACGGCTTGCATGCATCTGGTATGTAGGATACGAAAACGCCGAAGGTCCCGAACCGGGGACCCGCCCGGCTGCGCCGCAACGTCCGGCGAGACATGAGGACATCCACTCCATGACCTTTCCCGCTCTCAACGTCCAGCCCCTCGACACCGGAACCACCTTCCGCAGTCAGGTCTATCACGCGCTGAAGCAGGCGATCACGGAGATGGACATCTACGACCATGACCGCGAGATCCGGCTGGACGAACGGCAGCTCAGCGACAAGCTCGGCGTCAGCCGCACCCCGATCCGCGAGGCGCTGACCCTGCTGGAGCAGGAGGGTTTCATCCGCCTGCAGCCGCGCCGCGGCATCTTCGTCGTCCGCAAGACCAAGACCGAGATCGTCGAGATGATCCAGGTCTGGGCCGCGCTGGAAAGCATGGCCGCCCGCATGGCCGCCGAACACGCCCCGGCCGCGGAGATCCACAAGCTGTGGGACCTGTTCGGCAGTTTCGAGCAGCGCAGCCCGAAGGACCATGTCGGCGAATATTCCGACGCCAACATCGCCTTCCACAAGAGCATCATCCAGCTGAGCGGTTCGAAGCTGATCCAGGACGTCACCGACAACCTGTTCATCCACATGCGGGCGATCCGCAAGCTGACCATCGGCCAGGAGGACCGGGCCGAGCGTTCCATCCACGACCACCGCGCCATCATCAAGGCCCTGGAGGACCGCGACGCCAACCTCGCCGAACGGCTGGTGCGCGAGCACACCATGGGTCTGGCCGCGCATGTGGAGAAGCACTGCGACTTCCTGGAATGACTGTTTGGGAGTGAGGACCGGGCCAGGGCGGTTCCCGCCGTCCTGGCCGCATCCTGCCTCAAGCCGTTGCCGTCTCCCTCTGCGCGGTCTCCAGCTTCGGCATGTCGTCGCCGTCGATGGTCACCACCCGCAGCGAGTTCGTCTTGCCCGGCGTGCCGAAGGGAACGCCGGCGGTGATCACCAGCGACTGGCCGGACTTGCCGATGCCGGTCTCCGCCGCCGCCGTCAGCGCGCGGCCGACCATCTCCGAGAAATTTGCCACGTCGTCGGTCAGCACGGCATGGACGCCCCAGGCCAGCGACAGCCGCCGCGCCGTCGCCTCGTTGGCGCTGAGGCCGAGGATCGGCACGCCGGGCCGCTCGCGCGAGGCGCGCAGCGTGGTTGAGCCGGTTGTGGTGTAGGTGACGATGGCGGCGGCGCTGATGGTTTCCGCCACCTGTCGCGCGGCGGCGGTCAGCGCGTCCGGCGCCGTCGCCTCCGGGCTCGGGTGGTCGGCATCCATGATGCGGCGGTAGAGCGGGTCGCCCTCCACCCGGCGGACGATGCGCTCCATCATGGCGACCGCTTCCACCGGATAGCGGCCGGAGGCGGATTCCGCACTCAGCATCACCGCATCGGCCCCGTCATAGACGGCGTTGGCGACGTCGGACGCCTCGGCGCGGGTCGGGGTCGGCTCCGACACCATGGATTCCAGCATCTGGGTGGCGACGATCACCGGCTTGCCCATGGCGCGGCTGAGCCGGATCATCTTCTTCTGCAGGCCGGGCACATCCTCCGGCGGCAATTCCACGCCGAGGTCGCCGCGCGCCACCATCACCGCGTCGGACAGTTCGATGATGCGGTCGAGCGTCGGCAGTGCTGCCGGCTTCTCGATCTTCGTCATCACATGCGCCCGGTTGCCGATCAGCTCGCGCGCTTCCAGGATGTCCTCCGGCCGCTGGACGAAGCTCAGGCCGATCCAGTCCACCCCGAGGTCGAGCCCGAAGGCGAGGTCGCTGCGGTCCTTCTCCGACAGGGCGCTCAGCGCCAGCGCGGCACCCGGCACATTGACGCCCTTGCGGTCGGACAGGGTACCGCCGGCCACCACCTCCGTCTCCGCGAAGTCGGGGCCGCAGTCCAGAACGCGCAGCCGGATGCGGCCGTCGTTCAGCAGCAGGTCGAGGCCGGCCTCCAGGCTGGCGAACACTTCCCCATGGGGCAGGCAGACGCGGCGGCTGTCGCCCGGCCGGCGGTCGAGATCCAGGCGGAAGCGGTCGCCGATGGCGAGGTCCACCGGCCCGAAGCCGAAGGTGCCGACCCGCAGCTTCGGCCCCTGGAGGTCGAGCAGGACGCCGATCGGCCGGCCCACGGTCTTTTCGGCGGCACGGATGCGGGCATAGCGCTCCGCATGTTCGGCCTGGGTGCCATGGCTGGCGTTCAGGCGGAAGACATTCACGCCCGCCCGGGCGAGCGCCGTGATCTGGCTTTCCGACGAGCTGGCGGGGCCCAGCGTGGCGACGATCTTTGTGCTGCGGTGAAACGGCATGACGACAGCCTTCCTCCGCCCGGCCCTTTGCAAAAGGGGCGGGACTGGCGAACGATGATGAGTTGATGGTCGGTGTTGGCCCGATGCTGGAAGTCCTAGGCCGGACGGTCAAACGGCGCCCGATCCTTATTCCGCATCGTGAGAGTGGTTCCACCCGCCGCACATGGACAGCCGGCGGGCCTGTCGGCGACACTGGGGCATGCCCGAGACCGCACTGCCAAGCTCCGTTCCGCCCCATCCCGCCGCCACGCTGATCCTGCTGCGGGACGGGCTTGAGGGGCTGGAACTGCTGGTGATGGAACGCCATGCCGGCCTGCGTTTCGCCGCCGGCGCCACCGTCTTCCCCGGCGGGCGCATGGAGGCGATGGACCATGATCCGCATTGGCGCCGGTTCTGGACGGATGGAGAGCCGCCCGCCGATCTGGCGCACCGCGTCGCCGCCTTGCGGGAATGCGCGGAGGAGTGCGGCGTTCTGCTGTCCCGCGATCCCCTGGCGTCCGGTGCACTCGACGACCTGCGTTGCGCCCTGGCGGCGGGGGAGGGGTTCGCCGCGGCGCTGGCGCGGATGGGCGCTGTCCCCGCCCTCGATTGCATGGCGCCGCTGGCGCGCTGGGTGACGCCGGAGATGCTGCCGCGCCGCTTCGACACGCTGTTCTATCTGGCTCCCGCACCGGAGGGACAGCATCCGGTCTGCGACGGCGGGGAGGCGGTCGCGACCCTGTGGGCGAGCCCGCGCCGCCTTCTGAGGGAGGCCGAGGCCGGACAGCGGCGGCTGGTCTACGCCACCCGGATGACGCTGCTGCGGCTGGCGGGCTGTGCCGACGTGGCTGCGGCGATGGCCTGTGCCCTGCCAGGACGGGAATTGCCGGCGCCGATCATGCCGCGGCTGGTGGAATCCGCGTCCGGTCCCGTGTTCCGCATCCCGGAGGGCTGCGGCTTTTCGCCACTGGAGACCCCGGCCGAACATGTTAGGCTTGGGTAAGATTTGGCAAGTCGGAACCGGTTTCCGCGATGTGAAAATTGCGCGATGGTGCTATTGTGCGACGCGGAATGCGCAATCAATCTCCAGGCTGAGGCACGGCGCCGGATCCCGCCGAGGGAAACGGCGGCGGGAGCGGAGGCAGGAGGATCGCGCAATGGATGTCGGGTTCGTCGGAAACGGGGAGATGGCCGATGCGATCATGGACAGGCTGCGGCAGGCCGGGCACCGGCTGCACCATGACCGCCATGGCCGTGGCGCGTTCCGTGACCAGGCCGGGACATGCGACGTCGTGATGATGCTGTTGCCCGATGCCCGCGCGGTCGGGACCGCCCTGTTCGGCGACGCCCGTTTCGCCAATGACGGCTTTGCCGGCGCCCTGCCGCCGGGCACGCTGGTGATCGACCTGTCCCGCATCCCGCCGTCGGAGGCTTCGGCCAATGCCGCGCGGCTGTCCGGGATGGGAGTCCTGACGGCCGATGCGCCGCTCGCTTCCGGCTTCACCATCGATCTGGGCGGCAGCGATGCGGCCTGCGCGCGGGCCGAACCGCTGCTGCGGCTGTTGAGCGATGGCGTTGCCCGTGCCGGCGGACCCGGCGAGGGACAGCGGGCCCATCTTGCCCGGATTGTGGACAGGAAGAGCGACGATCCGGATGGACTGCACCGGCTGCTGCGTCTGATGGCCTTCGACGGGCCGGCCGAACCCATGTTGAGTGCATCATGAACAGCTTGACCGCTCCCGACATCGCCACGCTCCGCCATCCGGCCGCTCTCCTCCTGTCGGCCGTACCGGACGTGATCGTGCCCTTCGGGGCCGGGCTGGGCGCCGGACCGGGTGACGGCCGGGCCGATGTCGGGCGGCTGGGCAACAAGGGCGCGCGCCTGGTGGAGATGGCGGCTCTCGGCATTCCGGTGCCGCCGGGCTTCGTCATCGCCGCGGAGGCCGGGCGCGGGCTGGGCGCGCAGGATGCGTTGCCGGCTGCCCTGATCGAGCGGATCGACGGCGCCGTCCTGGCGCTGGAACGGCAGGCCGGGGGCCGTTTCGGCGATGCCGACCGTCCGCTGCTGCTGTCGGTCCGCTCCGGTGCCGCGGTGTCGATGCCCGGCATGATGGACAGCATCCTCAATCTCGGCCTCAACGACCGCAGTGTCGAGGGGCTGGCGGCGACGTCAGGCGACGCGCGTTTCGCCTATGACTGCTATCGCCGGCTGGTCCAGTCCTTCGGCTGCGTGGTGATGGGCGTGCCCAGCCACCGGTTCGAGGCGCTGCTAGATGAGCACAAGGAGGAGCGGGCGCTCCAGCGCGACGGCGACCTGACGGCGGAGGACTGGCGCACGCTGCTTCCGCGCTTCCTGCGGCAGGTGGAGACGCGCTGCGGCCGGCCCTTCCCCCAGGACCCCGCCGAGCAGCTGCGTCTGGCGGTGGCGGCGGTGTTCCGGTCCTGGATGAACCCGCGGGCGGTGGCCTTCCGCGCCCTGCATGACGTTCCGGAGAATCTGGGTACGGCGGTGACGGTGCAGGCGATGGTGTTCGGCAATCGCGGGCCGGATTCGGGCACCGGCGTGCTGTTCACCCGCGACCCATCCACCGGCGCCCCCGGCCTGTGCGGCGAGTTCCTCGCCGACGCCCAGGGCGAGGACGTGGTGTCCGGCACCTGCGATCCCGACCCGCTGAGCGCCGTCCAATCCAACCCCGACCGTTCGATGGAGCGCCGCCTGCCGGCCGCCTATTCCGAGCTGTGCGTGGTGGCGGAGCGGCTGGAGCGCGCCTTCGCCGACATGCAGGACATCGAGTTCACGGTTGAGGGCGGACGGCTGTTCATCCTGCAATCCCGCAGCGGCAAGCGGTCGTCCGAGGCGGCGGTCCGCATCGCCGTCGATCTGGCGGAGGAGGGGATCATCGCCCGCGACGAGGCGGTGCGCCGCGTCGATCCGCAGGCGCTGGACGAACTGCTGCGCCCGACCCTGACGGCCGATGCGCTGGCGGCGGCCATCGCCACCGGCCTGCCGGCGTCGCCCGGAGCGGCCACCGGCCGGGCCGCCTTCACCACCGAGGATGCCGTGCGGCTGGCCCGCGGCGGTGCGCCGGTGATCCTGTGCCGGCCGGAAACCTCGCCGGAGGACATCCACGGCATGCAGGCCGCCATCGGAATCGTCACCGCCCGCGGCGGCTTCACCAGCCACGCCGCCACGGTGGCCCGCGGCATGGGCCGGCCCTGCGTCTGCGGCGCCCGCATGCTCCGCATCGATGTCGAGGCCGGAGTGATGCGGGTCGGCACTGTGACCGTGCGCACCGGCGACCTGCTGACCATCGACGGCAGCAACGGCGCGGTGGTGCTGGGGGCGGCCCCGTTGCAAAGGCCGGCGCCGGACGGGGCGACCGCCCGGCTGCTGGACTGGGCGCGGGACTGCGGGGTGGGTCTGGCGACGGATTGAGAAGGAGGGGACGAAGAGGAAAGGCGTCGGGTTGCGAACGCCTTTCTCTTTGATTGCACCCCTTTCAGGCCCGCATCAGCGCCGTCAGATGGGCTGCGCAGCCCTCCGCCAGACCGGTGGCGTCATAGCCGCCTTCCAGCGCCGACACCACCCGGCCGCCGCAGACGCGGTCGGCAAGCTCGACCAGCTTGCGCGTCACCCATTCGAAATCCTCCGCCGTCAGGCCGAGCTGCGCCAGCGGATCGCGCTTGTGGGCGTCGAAGCCGGCGGAGATCAGCAGCAGTTCCGGCTGGAACGCCTCCAGCGCCGGCAGGATGACGCGCTCCACCGCCTGGCGGAACTCGACGGAGCCGCTGTAGGGCTCCAGCGGCAGATTCAGGATGTTGCCGTCGACGCCGCGCTCCCAGGAATTGCCGGTGCCGGGATAGAGCGGAGACTGGTGGGTCGAGGCGAAGAACAGGTTGGGGTCGTCGGCGAACATCGCCTGCGTGCCGTTGCCGTGATGCACGTCGAAATCGACCACGGCGACGCGGGTCAGCCCATGGATCTTGCGGGCATGCTCCGCCCCGACGGCGATGTTGTTGAAGACGCAGAATCCCATGGCGCGGGCCGGTTCGGCATGGTGGCCGCAGGGGCGCACCGCGCAGAAGGCGTTGGTCGCCTCGCCGCCCAGAACGGCATCGACCGCGGCGCAGACCGACCCGGCCGCGCGCAGGATCGCGCCGCGCGACCCCGGCGACAGCAGCGTGTCGCCGTCCAGCCGCTGGTAACCGTCGGCCGGGACCGCCGCCAGGACCGCATCGACGTAAGTGCGCTCATGCACGCGCGACAGCTGGTCCACATCCGCTTCGGGAGCGGACCGGCGCTCCAGGTCGCGGAACTCCGGCCGGTCGAGCACCTGCCACACCACGGCCAGCCGTTCCGGCGCCTCCGGGTGGCCGGGGCCGGTGTCATGCGCGAAGCAGTCGTGATGGGTGAAGATCAGGGTGGTCACAGAGGGTAACTCCCATGGCAAAGGCGCCGCCGGACTGGATGTTCCGGCGGCGCCGCAGTCGGGTGGGGCGGCCTGCGTGGAGCGGCCTGCGTGGAGCGGCCTGCGTGGAGCGGCCTGCGTGGAGCGGCCGGGTGGGACGGATCAGTGGGCGTAGGTCGCGGCGGCCGGCGGTTCCGCGACCGCGGTGACCGTGCCGTCCAGTTCCTGCAATTGCAGCCGGGTGAAGTCGCGGGCGCTGACGACGCCGACCAGATGGCCGTCCTCCAGAACCGGAAGATGGCGGATGTGGTGCTGCTCCATCAGCTGCAAGGCCTGCCGCACGCTGTCGGACGGAGCGCAGGTCACCGGCTGGCGGGTCATCAGCTGCGACACCGGCATCGCCATCAGCGAGCTGCCGCGCTCCAGCAGGGCGTGCACGATGTCGCGTTCCGACAGGACACCGGCCAGCGTGTTGCCTTCGGTGCGGCAGACGTCCTTGACGACCAGGGCGCTGATGTTCTCCGCCTTCATCAGGCGGATGGCGTCGGCGACCGTCGCACTGGTCCGCACGGCGACGACGCGGGCTTGCTTGGTGCGCAGGATGTGTTCGACCTTCATGGCGGGACTCCTGATCGGCTGCGGCTGGCGGGAAAGCCATATGCGGGGCGGCCCGTCTTCAGGGCCGGCAGGGCGCCCGGCCGGGCGTCTTGCTTTGAATATGGTATGCCAAATACTGTACGCCAATCAAACAATTTCGCTCACCAATTTTGGTGGCGACCCTGATTTTCAGGCCGTCTCATACGATGGTGCAGCGCAATGGGCTGCGCTCTGTTGGCTCATGATACCAACGCAGCACAGCCGGACTGTTCGGAATGCGGTATGTTTGTTATGCATGCAAATGGATGGAGGCATGCGGTATGCGCATGTCCGGCATCATGTACCTTGTATACCAAAAAACTTGAACCAATTGCTGCATCGCGTCATAACGGAATTGTCACGCCGAAGCCGACCAAACAAAAAAGCACCCCACCGAGACACTGGAGCGATGAACATGTTGGAAATGCTGGTTCTGGCGCTTGTGCTGTCCGTCTTCGGCGGCACGGTCCATTATATCCTGTCGATGCAGATCGCCAGCGCGGGCAAGTCGCAGCGCGATTTCTCCTCGGCACCCCTTCGCCTCGCCAATCCGACCGAAGCCGATCTCAAGGAACCGGAAGACGAACTGCCGCCGGGCCCCGCCTGGGCGAGCTTCCCGCGCGCCTTCTGATCAGCAGCGCTTCCTTCCTGTCATTGTGAGAAAGACGGCCTCCCGAGGGCCGTCTTTTTCGTTTCCGGTCTTCGGGCGTCTCTCCCCGGTCAGGTGAGCGGCAGGACCAGCTGGAAGCTTTTGATGGTCATCCGCTTGCGGTGGTAGAAGCGGTGGGCCTCGCCGCGCTGGATGCCGGAGATGATCTCCATCTGGGCGCAGCCGCGCTCCCGCGCCTCGCCGGCCAGCCAGTCGAACAGCTTGTCGCCCAGCCCGTAGGAGCGCTTGGCGGAGCTGGTGACCAGATCCTCGACATACATGTAGCGGCCGCGCGACAGCGTCTCGTGGACACGGAAGCCGCCGCAGCCGGCGATCTCGCCATCCAGCCGCAGCAGGGCGAGGTTGTAGCCGTCGTCCATCTGGCGGCGGATCTGCGCGCGGTACGCCTCGGGATCCGTCATGTGGGTCCGCAGCTCCTTCATGATCGGGTAGCTGGCGGCGATATCGGCATCGTCACGCGCCACGACGATCTCGATGTTCTGCTGCTGGTCCATGGCGGTCGACTCCTTATCAAAATGGGTTCTGCCCGGATGGGCGCCGGCGGCGGGAGTGTGTCGCCGGAACTGGCATACCATATGCCAGAGGATTGCCCGGCCAAATGCTGGCCTGCCACACTTTCCGCGTGTCGGAAAACCAAGAGCCGGGGGTAGGCCGCCACAGTGGAGCGAATGCAGCCTGCGGAAACAGTTCGCCCCTTCCACTAATCACTTGCGCCGCATTCGGCATCTGGTATACCATATTGATAATTCCAGATCGGATCAGGACCGCACCGATCTGGCGGGGGGCGAAAACCCGCCTCCCACAGCAGTGAAGCGCCCCGGGGCCGCATCCCCGCCGCGCTGCCACTCACAGCAAACAACAGCATCAAAATCCGAAGCATCTCAGAGCACACCAAAAGAAAACGCCTAAAGCATCAAAACAGAAGCGACGCCCGAATCGGCAGAGAACCGCTTCCTAGGAGGAGATAGAAGATGCAGCATACGAATTCGGAGGCGCAGGGAGCACCGCTCGGCGGCCGCTGGATGCAGTTGGTCATCGGCGTGATCTGTATGTCGATGATCGCGAACCTGCAATATGGCTGGACGCTGTTCGTCAACCCCATCGATGAAAAGTATCATTGGGGCCGTGCCGCCATTCAGGTCGCCTTCACCATTTTCGTCGTGACCGAAACTTGGCTGGTGCCGGTCGAGGGCTGGTTCGTCGACAAGTTCGGTCCCCGCATCGTCGTCGTGGTCGGTGGCATTCTGTGCGCCCTGGCCTGGGTCATCAATTCGTTCGCCGACTCGCTGGCGCTGCTCTATCTCGGTGCGGCCATCGGCGGCATCGGCGCCGGCGGTGTCTATGGCACCTGCGTCGGCAACGCGCTGAAGTGGTTCCCGGATCGCCGCGGCCTCGCCGCCGGCCTGACCGCCGCCGGCTTCGGTGCCGGCTCCGCCCTGACGGTCGTGCCGATCGCCAACATGATCCAGACCTCGGGCTTCGAGCAGACCTTCCTGGTGTTCGGTCTGGGCCAGGGCCTGATCGTCTTCGCGCTGGCCTGGTTCCTGAAGGAAGCCGACCCGGCCCTGCTGCCGAAGAACAAGAGCAGCATCGTTCAGAGCCGCCGCAACTACACCCCGCAGGAGACGCTGAAGTCGCCGGTCTTCTGGGTGATGTACCTGATGTTCGTCATGGTCGCCGCCGGCGGTCTGATGGCCACCGCCCAGCTCGGCCCGATCGCCAAGGACTTCCACCTCGACGGCATGCCCGTCAGCATCATGGGCCTGACCCTGCCGGCGCTGACCTTCGCGCTGACCATCGACCGCGTGCTGAACGGCGTGACCCGTCCGTTCTTCGGCTGGGTGTCCGATCATATCGGCCGTGAAAACACGATGTTCGTCGCCTTCGCCATCGAAGCGGTCGGCATCCTGGCGCTGAACCAGTGGGGTCATCACCCGGTCGCCTTCGTCGTCCTGACCGGTCTGGTGTTCTTCGCCTGGGGCGAGATCTACAGCCTGTTCCCGTCCTGCTGCGCCGACAGCTTCGGCTCGAAGTTCGCCACCACCAACGCCGGCTTGCTCTACACCGCCAAGGGCACCGCGTCGCTGGTCGTTCCCTTCGCCAACGTGATCGTGTCCTCCACCGGCAGCTGGCAGGCGGTGTTCTTCTTCGCCGCCGCGGTCAACGCCATCGCCGCCTTCATGGCCCTGTTCGTCCTGAAGCCGATGCGTGCCCGCCAGATCGCCGAGGACACCACCCAGCCGGTCGGCAAGCTGGCTGCCGAAGGCGCCGACTGAAAGAACCGCGGACCGTCCGCCGAGGGAGTTCCCGCTGACCGGGGGGCCAGCCGGAACTCCAAGTAAGGGCGGAACAGTGTAAGGGCGGAGCAGTTACCGCCGAAAAACGACAAACCGGCATCGGGACCACCGCATTGGTCCCGGTGTCGGTTTGTCGCGTTTTGGGAGGCCGGTCGTGAACCGCATCCACGACCCGCACCCCCCGACTGACAGGTCCCGGCAGAGAACGCTCGGAGACTGATATTCTGTATACAGAATACGGCTTGTGCCGTCAACACGGATCGAAAGGGGTGGATCGGTCATGTTGGGTATTCTTGTCCTGATGCTGGCGGCCTTCTGCTCCGGCGCGCTGAACGCCGTCGCCGGGGGCGGCGCCTTCATCACTTTTCCGGCCCTGCTGTTCGCCGGGGTTCCGCCGGTGGCCGCCAACGCCTCCAGCACCGTGGCGCTGTTTCCCGGGCAGGCGGCCAGCAGCTGGGCCTACCGCCGCGAGATCGCCGCCGGCGGCCAGGTGAATGTCCCGGTCTTCGCCGCCCTCAGCCTCGTCGGCGGGCTGGTGGGCGCGCTTCTTCTTCTGGTGACGCCGAATGCGGTCTTCGCCCGCTTCGTGCCGTGGCTTCTGCTGTTCGCGACAGCCGTCTTCGCGATCGGCGCCTATGCGCCGGGCATCGTGTCTAGGCTGCGGCTGGGTGGGCGCAGCGTGCTGGTGGTGCAGTTCCTGATCTCGATCTATGGCGGCTATTTCGGCGGCGGCATCGGCTTCCTGATGCTGGCGGCGCTGACCCTGTTCGGGCTGCGCGACATCCATGCCATGAACGGGCTGCGGCTTCTGCTGGCGATGCTGATGAACGCGGCGGCGGTCGGCACTTTCATCGTCGCCGGAGCGGTGTCCTGGCCGGAGACCCTGGCGATGGCCGTGGCCGCCATTGTCGGCGGCTATGCCGGCGCCATGGGAGCGAAGCGGGTCGACCCAAAGCTGCTGAAGACCCTGGTGGTCGTCATCGGAGCCCTGCTGACCCTGTACTTTTTCGTGAAGGGAGCCTGATCCGAACGGAGTGCAATCGGCCCCCGCAATCTCAACCGTGCCCCCACATTCCGCATTGACATACGGTATGTGGTATACCAAACTCCAGACACAGTTTGCGCGACAGACTGTTGGATGCCGCTGCAAAGCGACCGGTCAGCCGATGGATGCGGCCGGTGCGGGCAGGCTGGCGTCGTCCAGCCCCACAGCATTCAAAAAGTGAAATCGGGGGAGAGGGGAATCCGGCATGAAGATCTGCATCTACGGATCCGGGGCCATCGGCGGCTATCTCGGCGTCCGCCTGCATCAGGCGGGTGCCGAAGTCAGCCTGGTGGCGCGTGGCGCGCATCTGGCGGCGATGCGCGAGAACGGCGTCACCTTGCTGATGGGGGAGGAGAAGACCGTCGTCCACCCCCGCTGCACCGACAACCCGGCCGAACTCGGCCCGCAGGATTACGTCATCGTCGCATTGAAGGCCCACTCCGTCCCCGGTGTCGTGCCCGCGATGCAACCGCTTCTGGGTGACCACACCGCCGTCGTCACCGCGGTCAACGGCATTCCCTATTGGTATTTCTACGGCACCGGCGGCGAGTTCGACGGCCGCACGCTGGAAACCGTCGATCCGGGTTCGGTCCAGTGGAAGGGCTTGGGTCCGCAGCGCGCCATCGGCTGCGTCGTCTATCCGGCGACCGAGGTGGTGGAGCCGGGCGTCATCCAGCATGTCTATGGCGACAAATTCTCTCTCGGCGAGCCGGACGGGTCGAAGTCGGACCGCGTCGTCGCCCTGTCGAAGGCGATGGAGGCCGGTGGCCTGCGTGCGCCGGTGCTGGACCGCATCCGCGACGAGATCTGGCTGAAGCTGTGGGGCAACCTGTGCTTCAACCCGATCAGCGCGCTGACCCACGGCACGCTGGAGGTGATCTGCGGCGACGCCGACACCCGCGCCGTCGCCAAGGCGATGATGCTGGAGGCCAAGGACATCGGCGACAAGCTGGGCGTCCATTTCCGCGTCGATGTGGAGCGCCGCATCAACGGTGCCGCCGCGGTGGGCGCGCACAAGACCTCGATGCTGCAGGATCTGGAGCGCGGCCGGCCGATGGAGATCGATCCGCTGCTGTCGGTGGTGCAGGAGATGGGCCGCATGGTGGGTGTGCCGACGCCGACCATCGACGTGGTGCTGGCGCTGGTGAAGCAGCGGGGCGAGACCGCCGGCTGCTACAGCCGGCCGCAGCCCGCTGCGGCTCCCGCCCGCACGCCGGAAGCGGTGGCGGCCCAATAGCCGAAGTCAGGGCAACCAAAGTCAGGCGACGCGGCCGGCGCAACCCCGGACAGGGTCCGCGCCGGCCGCCTCAAGGGGGGTGGAGCGTCATGAAGGTCGAGGACATTCTCCGCAAGAAGGGCACGCGCATCGGCATGGTGCGCATCAACGAAACGGTCTCCACCGCGCTGCGCCTGATGAAGGCGGAGAACACCGGCGCGCTGGTGGTCAAGGACGTCTGCCGCACCGAAGGCAACACGGTGGTCGGCGTCATTTCCGAACGCGATGTTGTCCGCGCCCTGGTCGACCGCGGTCCCGCCATCCTGGAGCAGGCGGTGTCGGCGCTGATGACGCGCGATCCCTACTGCTGCAGCCCGTCGGACTCCGTGCGCCATGTGCTGAGCCTGATGGACGAACACGGCATCCGCCATGTCCCGGTTCTGGAAGGGTCTACCCTGGTCGGCGTCGTCAGCGTCCGCGACCTGATCCGCCGCCAGTTGGAGGAGCTGTCGGGCGAGGGCGTTCCGGTGGCGGCCGCCACCGCTGCCGCCACTGCGGCGGAAGGCTGGGACTTCCCGGTCGTTGCCAACCAGTGAGTGCTGTGCGGGTGGGGCCGGCGCATGTCCGCCGCCCCACCTGAGTTGCCGCTTCGGCGCTTGCCCGCCCTGATCCGGCCCTGGCCGGGAGCTTTGACCCAGGGGTGGGCCGATTATTGCCCGCCCCCAAGGCCGGCCTTCGAAAGCAAAACGACATGAAGATCGCGATACCCAGGGAGCGCCGCCCGGGCGAGCGCCGCGTCGCCGCGTCTCCCGAAACCGTCAAGAAATTGAAAGCCCTCGGCCTGGACGTGGTGGTGGAGAGCGGGGCCGGCCTCGGTTCCAGCATCACCGACGCGGCCTATGAGGCGGCGGGGGCCGCCATCGCCGCCGACCAGGCTTCGGCGCTGGCCGATGCCGACATCGTGCTGAAGGTCCAGCGTCCGCTGGTCGCCGGAGAAGGGGAAGTCGACGAACTGGCGCTGATCCGCAAGGGTGCGCTGCTGTTCGCCATCCTCAATCCCTACAACAGCCGCGACCATGTGAAGGCCTATGCCGATGCCGGTGTGAACGCCTTCGCCATGGAGTTCATGCCGCGCATCACCCGCGCCCAGGTCATGGACGTGCTGTCCTCCCAGGCCAACCTCGCCGGCTACAAGGCCGTCGTCGATGCCGCCAGCGAGTATGGCCGC